>Ga0315288_10000813_pt1 | contig 39779 bp, 61 predicted proteins | sample YL17G11_20_MG_FD_203454 | JGI IMG/M metagenome (GOLD analysis project Ga0315288, IMG submission 203454) | Sediment microbial communities from Yellowstone Lake, YNP, Wyoming, USA - YL17G11_20 | ecosystem: Environmental > Aquatic > Freshwater > Lake > Sediment | place: USA: Wyoming | collected...
TATTCCTCCCATACGCCCGAAAGGATATGGGATCACCATGCAAGAATTTGCTACTGCCAAAGGCTGCAGCCATCAGACAGCAGGCAAATGGTTAAAAGCACATGGCTATAAAGCCAAAGTGATGCGTATGCCAGTTGAAGGCTCGAGGAGTCGTGGGTTGGTTCAGGTGTTCACGAGGGGATGAAAAGCGCGGGACTGTATAGTCATCGCCAAGAGAACTGACAGAAACGCCCGAAGGAGAGATCCAACGGGCGTTTCGTTTTTCTAACGGAATTGCAGAGTAATCTCGCCGCCGGGGGATATGATGATCTTGGCCAGCAGAGCATGCAACAAATGATTGACATAGACCGGCTCTTCAGTTTCGAAGAAGGCGGGCAGGCGGGCGAGGGCGCCGTGGATGCCGCCCAGGGCGCGCAGGGTTTCGAGGCGCGATAGCCCGGCGCGTTCGGCTTCAGCCAGTTCGAGCTGAGCCTTGTCCATTTGCTTATCAATGGCCGCGGCGCGCTCGGAGAAGGAAGCCAGGCCGAGGGAGCCGGATTGGTAGGCGTCCTCGATGCGGGAGCGCTGGCGCTCGAGCTCGTCAAGCATACCTTGGGCCTGGATGAGGTGGGCGCCGTTGGCGTCCGGCAAAGGGATCTCTTCGTCTTGCAGCGCGCCTCCCAGGTCCGCAGCGACGCGCTGGATGGCGTCCGGGTGGGTGATGGCGACGTGGCAGCCGCGCGAGCAGCGCCAGATCAGGCGATCGGGGATCGCCCGCGGCCCGTTGCCCTGCAGCCACAGTCGGGCGTCACACTCGGAGCAGTGCAGCAGGCCGGTGAAGACGCTGGAACGCTTGCCCTTGTACGAATGGCCGCGGCGTGCAAACTCGGCCAGGATGGCCTGGTGGGTGGCGTCATCCCAGAGCGGATCGTGCTTACCCTTTGCAATGATAATATTCTTACGGGGGATAGCGCGGTCACGGAAACGGCGACGGGTGCGAGGGTCGAGGATGGAGCGGGAGACGCCCCAGCGGTTGTAGCCGGCATAGAAAGGGTTGCGCAGAATATCGCGGACGGTCTGCGGCCACCAACGGCGGGAGTGCGGGGGGCGGATGGCGTCTTCCTCGAGCATGTCCACGATCTGGCGGATGGACTTGCCGTTCAGGAGCATTTCTTTCATTTTGGTCACATAGGAAGAAGTCACCGGATTGGCGACCGGCACGGCCTTGCGATCGGTTTCGTGGCCGGGAGGCTTGCGGTAGCCGAAAGGGATGGCGATGGCAGGCAGGCCGCGTTCGGAAACGCGGAGGGGCATGGCAAAAAAATACTTGCGACGCAAATCTGCGATTTTCGCCCGGCTAATAATATGCGACATTCCCTCCATGATGAAAGAACTATCGCTGGCGTATGGCGAATAAACTTCGGGGGAAAGCGGCTCGAGCGGCTGGTTGACAGAATAGATCTGGGCGCCATATTGGGAGAGGGTAAGTGAGACGAGAGCCAGCAGATCGCGGAGGCGGTCATAGTCATATAAGATCAGGATATCATATTCGTGGCGCTGGGCGGAATCAAGCAGAGCTTTGAGCTGGGGGATGGCCAGCTCGGCGTCCCGCAGGTTGACGTAGCGGGTGCGGCTCTCGCCCGGGCAGATGAAAGGGCCGGCAGATTCACGCCAGCCTTTGCCCGTGGCGGCCTGGCGGCAGCGGGTCTCCTGCTCGGAGAGGGAGGTCTTATCGGCGGCGGCCTGGGCTTCGGTGGAGACGGCGGCCCAGATGGAGAAGCGGATGGGCATGTCAGGATACACTATATACAGCCTTTTTGTTGATTATTTGCCTTTTTGCCTGTATATGCCGGTCTAAAAAGCCCACAGGAAGCCCTACAAGGCGTTGGTTTTAGGGGGCTATCCATATATACCCCCCCAAGAGGGATATCAGACATTGTTTTGACCACCACCTATGGCACAAAAGAGCATAATTGACAAATTCGGCCATATCTGCCGGTTCAAAAGGTCTAAAAAGGCTTATTTTTCCCAACCGATTGGGATACATTTTGGTACCACAGCCCCTCCTGCGGGCTCGTTTTTCTTGAATATTGGTCATGCTTTACCCTTGACAAATCCAATCGGTTAGGTTATACTATACTCAGTCCGGGGATGCCCCCGAACACCAAACCAAAAAGGAGAGCAAACATGGACGCAAAAACTTGGATTAACAACACGACCAATCTTGTCGAAATCAGCGGAGAATGCCCGGCCGACCTGGCCGCCGCCGCCAAACAGATCGGGTACTACAACGGGTTCAACCGTGATGGAATCAGCGTTTTCGATGTCATGGCCGAATTGCAGGAAAACTGCCCCGAGGGATTTATCGTAGTGTGCCCGCATTTCACCTCCCTGCCGCCTGAACACGTGCGTGTTGGCCAGTATGTGGTCAGACACGGGGACCCGGAATATTCTTTCTATGTCGTCAGAGACGTGAGCCTCGCCGCTGCGCTCCTGGGGAAACGCGGCGGCTCTGCTCGGACGAGCGCCAAACAAGCCGCCTCGAGGGCAAATGGGAAGCTGGGGGGACGACCCAAGTATACCTATGACCACAAGTTTCAGGCTCATTATGGCGCCGGGATTATCATCGTCCCCGACCAGGTTGCAGATGATCAACGCAAATGGGCAACTGATGGCAACAAGTCGTTCCCCGCCATTCGCAGCAACGGGGATAAGACCCGGGTGTGTCTCGATCCTGATGCCTATGGATTGTTTACCAGCGGGACTGGCGATATGGTTGTTATATCTGCATAGATCTTGTTCGTGCCTGCCGCCCCGTCCCTGCCCCCTTGTCGCCTTCGGCGACATCCCCCCATTTGGATAAACACCAAATAGGGGGAGAAGTGCAGGGACGGTGTGCTTTAAAGCGGCGGTAGAGGGGGAGAAGTAGATCATGGAGATGCCAGAGAGAAGTAAATACCTCCACGGCCAGATTGATCTGAACCGGCTGCTAAAATAGGCGATTGGTCACCCTCGCTTACCATCGAAGCAATCCAACCAGAAGCCTCTCCATTGGGGGCCAGCAATATCTCAAATTCTAAGAATCCAGCATTCTTTAGACAGCAGGGGGAATAATCAAAAGCATCAATAAATCGCCCACGTGAAACGATGGAGAAATCATATTTCTCAAATTTTAAAATGCCGCTGGTTGATATATTCTTTGCATAAAGCTCTATCATAATGGCTTCCATCCCGGCCGGCGGAGCATCGTTGAACCTATTGGCCGAATAGATCGCCGACCAAGCATCCTGTCCACGCATTACTGTTTTAATTTGAAGGATAAAAATGATTTTCTCCCCCCCGCTCGATCGTGAAAGAGTGGCAAGCATTCCGAATGGGAAAGGATTGTCAAGGGTGCCTACATTTGGCGTGGGCGTTTTCCGTGGTGTAATGATAGGTATATGTGTCGGAATAAACGTTAGTGTAGGAATGAGAGTATGGGTAGCCTGGGGGGTTACGGTAGGACGTCTTGTGGAAGTTTTGATTGCAGTCTGCGTTCGGGCGATAGCAGTCTGGATGGCTTGCTGAGATGGCGCGCATGCTGCCAGGCAAACGATCAAGGCGATTAAGAGGAAGTAAATTTTAGCCATTTCTTGTTTCATCCTGTGGTAATCAAGGCAATTGAAAGAGCCCCTCCTACGACCGTAGGGATGGCGAGCGGGTGGGCCGGCATGATGAAGAGCAGAGCGAACATGCAGGCCGTGGCGCGCAGGGCGAAGGCGACGGGTAAAGGTAAGGCAAGATATTGGCGGAGATACAGGACTTGCAGGCGGCGAAGGAAGCGGCGTTGATTACCCCGTCTCAACCGTTTTAGTTTTGGTAACACGATAATTTCCTCTTTCCTCCTGGATCTTCAAAAACTCCAAGTATTCCAACGCTTTGCGTTGATTTTCGGGGGCCAGCAAGTTATAAAGATACTCAGCACGCTCAGCGAGTTCAACAATTTTGGCTTTGGGGGGCAACAAGCCGGCAGCTCTATAAACTTGCTCAATGGGCAATTTCAAAGCCACAGCAAGAGCCTGACAGGTTTCCGGTATAGGTTTCGAACTATCGCTCAATATCTTGCTGATCACTGCTCGATGTAAGCCGGATCTTCTTGCTAAATCAGATTGTGACCATCCACGAGAAACCATCTCGGCATTCAACCAGATAGACAACATGTTAGACATAAGAAACATTTTGTCACGAAATGCGTTTCTTGTGGTTATCATATATGTTTCTACCCCTTGACAAATAGTAACATTTGATTATAATGTTGCTTAGTAGAAACATTATGTTTCCGCTATTGCAAAAGGAGTATCGAATGAATGAAGCCGATAAATACATCGAGTTTACCGTTGTGCGGATTTCAAAGATCAGTCTGGACCGGATCAAACTTCGGGCGATCCGCAATCACCGTTCGGTGCCGAAAGAGATTGATTTTCTCATCGAGATCGTGGATGCGGTCGAAGCATCCGGCATGAACGTGATCAAGATCGAGACGCTGCCCAGGCCGGCAGGGGCGCAGGCGGTTCCGGTAGTGTATGTCGGGGCGGAGGAGCCCCCCTCCAACTCCCCCCATTTTCAAACACAGAAAATAAGGGGAGAGGGAAAGTAGGCATGGAACTCAAGCGCGCGAGGGCGATAGCCGAAAAGCTGGTCGAGAAGCTGGCTCCATATTGCGAGCGGATCGAGATCGCGGGCAGCATCCGGCGGGAGAAGGCGGAGGTGGGCGACATCGAGGTCGTGGCCATTCCGGCCCCGTTCGCGGATGCGCTGCTCCCAGAGCTGATCCCGGGTGCGAGGTTCATTAAAAATGGATCGCGATATAAGCAGATCGCCCTGCCCGAGGGGATCAACCTGGACCTGTTCCTGGTGCGCCCGCCGGTGCAATGGGGCGTGATCTTCCTTCTCCGCACGGGGCCGGCGGAATTCAGCCACAAGGCGGTCACGCGCAAGCGCTTGGGCGGTCTGCTGCCGAGCGACTGCCAGGTGGCGTATGGGCAAGTATGGAGACATGAAAAGGTCATCCCGATGCCTGAAGAGGAAGATTTCTTGAAATTGCTGGGCCTGCCTGGCCTGGCGCCACAGGAAAGGGGCCGGCATGTATGAATACTTTTTGATCCAGGTCGATAATGCCGAAGAGATGAACCAGAAGGTGAACTATCTGCTGGCGCAAGGCTGGGAGCCTTACATGGGATTGGTGATCGCTCCACGTGAATCTGAATTGCGCTGTCTGTTCCAGTGGATGATCCGTGGCGAGACCGATCGTCGGCCGCCAGCCCTACCCCCAGCCCCTCCCCAAATGGAAAAACACCATTTGGAGAGGGGAAAAGAGAGTCTGCCGGCCGAAGGTGCCGGCCGTGATGTGGCGGCGGCATGGCTGCATACATCTGTGGCAGCGGGAGAGAACCTATGACCGAGACCATGCGCTTGATGCTCATCCTGGTGATCGCCCTGGCTGCGCTGGCCTGGGCGGAAGTAGAGAGGCGGAAGGGATGAAGGAGCCGGCCAAGGTAATCAATAAGCAAGCCGCATCCGATCTTCTGTGCGGACTGCTGGACTTCATTGCCGGGATCCCGCCGATCGGATCGAGGCCCAACCTCGTTTCGGCAAGGGAGAGTTGGATCTTCGAAGACGATCTCCTGGACAAGCAAGCCATCAATCGTGAAGCACAAGCAATCGATCATCATACTAATAGAGTAGCACGGAAGTGCTGAACTGTCAGAACTTAATCGAGGCGAAATGAAGAATAAAAGCACGCTTTACCTGATCATCATTGGGATCTGCATCCTGATCCTGCTGGGGGTGGCAATATGCCTGGCCTATTTATAACCATTGCAATCATCGCCGCCCTCATCGCCGGGTTTGCCATCGGCAGGCTCCACGCCGAGATGCAGCACCTGCGGGAACGGATCATTACACTGGAGCAGGCACAGGCGAAGCATCTGCCTTACCGGACGGCGGATGCGATCGAAGACGCCACGGCGGCGCTGAATTCACTGCAGTTCGAACTGGATTTCAAACGAGACCTGCTGGACAACGCCATATCGCATCTAAAGCAGGCACGGGAAGGAAGGAAACCATGACAGAGCAAACGATCCACATCAAGACGCCAGTCAATAAGGACGATTTGGAAACGTTGATCGCAGGCCTGGAGGCGGTCTGCGGCGGGAACCGCATCGAGATCAAGGAGACCTTCGACCTGATTGTCACCGATGAACGCCAGGCGGCCGCGTTGAAAGCCTTGTTCTTTGAGAGGGGGCAGGGAGAAAATATCCTCAAGAACAAAGCCCAAAAGAAAGCCCGGAGCGCACCGTCCGATCAGAAGAAAGAACCGGGCGAGCATTCCTATATCATCGAAGGCACAGGGGAGGTGATCAGCGCGCAGATGTTGCATAAACGCCTGGCCGTAAAAGATATCCCAGAGTTTACGGTTATTACGAAAAAAGACAAGTGCTTTATTGTGACAGTCGACGAGCAGGGCATATTCTCGCTGGCCAGGGAGCCGCGAAGTACCCCCCGTGAGGTGCCGGCACCTTCGGCTGGAGTGCAGACATGAGCGACAAAATCAGGAAGAAGATCGAGCTTATCCTGCTGTTTTTCATCCTGAAGGCCGCGGCCGAGGCGGTGCTGGGGCTGGTCAAACATGGAGTGGAAGAGATCGGGATGCCGGCGGAGGCAGCGGACTTCTTACGCGATCTATTAAGCACACATCCCCAGCCAGAAGTCTCCAACTTCTACTGCCGCGAACTGGATGCGCTGGAATGAACAAGAAATATCTACACGAGCTTGCACTTTTGCAGAAGCTCTTCGCGAAGCATTACCGCGAAGGTCCTCTCATCGCGGTCGCCAGCGACTATGTACAAATCACCGCCGAAGCGATGGCCGAGCTAATACGCGGCCCTAACGGCAGCTGTGGCAGAGTAACCAATCGCCACGAGGACGAATACCAAGTCGAGTTCAAGGCTGAGACTGAAGGCGTGACGTTCCTCGCTATCATGTCCTACGACGATATTCACGAGTGTGCTCTCCGGGAGTTCCTACCTACCGAGTTGCTTGAGGCTTACGTGCAACACTTGTACCATAAGGAGGCAAAGATAGCCTCACCCCCGACCCCTCTCCAAATCGAAATCCACGATTTGGAGAGGGGAGAAGAAAGAAGGGAAAATGAGCGAAAACACGAGGATCTATGACCGGCTCATAAAGGATATGCCGGTTGGACTGGACCGGGCGGTGCTGCGGCTGCTGTCCTTCCATACGGGGCACACACGAGCGATCGGGCGCGTGGAGTTGGTGCTCAACATGAAACTGATGGGTTTCGACGTGCACGAGCGGCTGGTGCGGCACTGCATCCGTGGGCTGCGGCGCGCGGGTCATCTGATCTGCTCGGCGCCGGGCGAGGATGGAGGCTACTACATGGCCGAGTCGCTGGCCGAGTTTGAGGAATTCGCCAGCCATGAGTTCCTGGCCAAGATCGGCGACATGAGCGTGACGCTGGCGGCGATGCGCGCCTCGGCGAAGGAAGCCTTCGGGGATGCGCTGCAGTTGGGATTGATTTAATAATTTGCCTGCATACCGGATTGCGGGTGCGAAGAGAGTTGACAGCCAGGAATTAGGCGGAATGTGTCTGTCTATACACTAGTTGGGCGGCTCTCGCCCGAAAGGAAAACGCATGACTAAAAAGATAGTCAATATTGAAAAAATCCGTCCCTGTTCAGATTTTGGTTGTGAACGAAAGGCTATCGTCGCAATTGTCTATGATGATTATCGCGTGCTGTTTGCTTGCAAAAAACACAGCCGCCCAACACAGCGTGCAGCGGACGCTGGAAACCGCGCCGCTAACGCAAACCGTTAGATGCTTCGGAGCAAAATGAAAAACTTCATGTGCAGAATTTGTGAAGATACTGGAAAAGTTGGTTTGGTGTTCAAGAAAATTTGCCCGCAATGTGAAGGCAATCCAGAAGCGTATTTTTTGAAAACCTTCAAAGCGCCCTCCTCTCTGCCACCACCCCCGCCACCAGGAAGAGCCGCAGACATCGTGATTGAAATACGAAAGCGGGTCTAACAAAGCGTGCAGGCGGACGGCTTACCCGTCTTGCAATGTGCGGAGTGTGGCGAGCAAACGAGCATGAACCACAAAGAGTCTTGCTCGAAACGCCGCCGCTAACGCAAACCGTTGGGTTGCTCGGAGGAACTATGTTTGATTTGCAAAAGTTAAACGCTTTACTTGGAACGAATTTCGCCAGCATTGACGAGATTACCGAACATCAACTCTTGGCCGCATTGGTGACTCTTACCGCCGCTTCGCTTGGTGTCGAGATATTTGTGTGCAACCCAACTATGGGTGCAGTGGACGGTGCTTGCTCATGCGACAAAGTAAGGTTTTATACAGATGAAAATGTCGTGGCGGAAGATTGCCCTGTGCATAATCCGCCCCCCCGCCGCTAACGCAAGCCGTTAGATGCTTTTTTGCTAAAGGAGAGGCATGAAATATATCAAGGTTACTCGCAGTGATGTTCAAGGCAGTTATATCCAGCCTGTAAAAGATATTCCTGGAATTGTACAGGGCGAGTTGGACGACATCGAATATTTATCCCCCGGCGTGTCGGTCGCGTTGACCGTTGTTGAAATGCCGGAAGAAGAGTATGCCAAACTACCCGAGTTCGCGGGATGGTGACGCATCTAACAAAGCGTGCAGCGGACGGCTGAAAACCGCCGCCGCTAACGCAAGCCGTTAGAAGGCACTATGTCAAAAAATAAAAGTAAGTGTCAGAAAGATAGTCATTTCAAATCATGTTGTTGCGGTTGCGTAAATCGCGTTGAGCTACTCAATAATGACCAGCATCCAATTGTTCAGGTAGGTTGGGGATGTGCGGCAATTTTTGTAATGGAAGGCAATACGGTATTCATTGGCGATTTTGAACATGGGCTTTGTGAAATGTGGCAACCGCGCCTTCTAACACAGCGTGCAGCGGACGGGTTGACTCGTCTCGCTCGCCAGAGTTATTTCCCGCAGAAGTATCGCCCTCTGCGAAGGTTACGCGGCAACCCACCCGCCGCTAACGCAAGACCGTTAGGTGGCTTCCTTGCTCCAGCAGTCTCAACTTTTACAAATAGCACTTGACCCGCAAGATGTGGTTTATACCCCTGATTGGGTCGCCGCTGATATGGTCGCTCATTTCAAACCTAGCGGGCGCATTGTTGAACCATGCAAAGGGGAAGGCGTTTTTATGCAATATCTTCCCGCTGCAGAATGGCGTGAAATTGCCGAAGGAAAAGACTTCTTTCAATTTGTCGAACCCGTTGATTATCTCTTTGGCAATCCACCATATAAAATCTTTTCAAAATGGATGGCTCACAGCATGAGCATAGCGCAAAACATTGTTTATCTAATCCCGCTGAATAAAACTTTCAACTCTGGCAAATTCCTGCTTGAATTGAATGAGTGGGGTTTACCAAAACACATGCGCTATTATGGCACTGGTTCTGAGTTAGGTTTTCCCACAGGCTTCGCGGCCGGGGCTGTGCATTTTCAAAAGGGGTGGCGTGGCGCAATGGGCTTATCTTTTTGCGAACACGCCACCTAACACAGCGTGCAGCGGATTGGCGGGTACGGCGCGGCTTGAAAGCGAAGTAGCGCAACCCGCCAACCGCTAACGCAAACCGTTAGAAGGCGGCTAAGATGAGTTTTGCTAATGGCAACAAGGCTGATGGTAAACATTACTGGCTTACTCCGGAAGCGTTGATGGCAGAAATGAGAGCAGAATTCCGCTTTGATTTTGATCCTTGTCCATATCCTCAGTCTGATGATTTCAATGGTCTAACCGCCGAGTGGGGCCAGTCTAATTACGTCAATCCACCCTTCGGTAGTTATATTCAGGATGACAAGAAGAAGGGCCCAACCGCCTGGGCACGTAAGGCAATCGAAGAATTCAGGAAAGGTAAGAGAGTTGTTCTTGTTTATCCAATTGATAAATGGATCCACATGCTTTTAGAGGCTGGGGCGCAGGTCCGCAACCTGAAAGACATCAAATGGTGTGCTATTGAAGATGGCACACCAGGGCCAGGCACGGGGCGCTGGGTTGCCATGTTTATTTTAGAACCAGAAGATTATACGCCGCCTTCTAACAATCGCTTGCAGCGGACGGGAGAACACCGCCGCTAACGCAAACCGTTGGGCCGCAGGAGCAAAGAGAAAACATGGACAAATTGCTGGATAGATTGACAAACAGAATAGCCGATAGGTTTGTTGAGAAGATGAACAGAAAGATATTTGAGGTTGCCAGCGTAAATATAAAACCCGGCGATGTGCTGGTTTTGAAATCCAAAAGCTTTCTTTCCGCTTACGCGACGGAGCACATTTTAGAAAGCCTGAAAGAAATCTTCCCCCGCCAACGTATTGTTGTGTTGGAAGATGGGCTAGAGTTTGCGGTGGTCAGTGGCATAATGCTGCCCGAACACCGGCTCCATTGGCCGAACAGAAGCGACTCGGCTACGGGCTGCCCGTTCTGTGGTGTCTCCGCAGAAGATATTGCAAACTTCAATGAGGCCTCGCCAGAACCGCCGAGCGCCTGAGCCAAGCCGTTAGCCTGCTCCGAACGTTCCGGGCTTACAACCGGACCGCGATAATCCACGGAGGCCGGTTTACAAAAGGCAGTCACGGCGGCGCGGGCTTGATATGGTTCGAAAGAAAACCAATATCTAAGGAGTCTATCGCATGGATTTCCCATCAGTAAAGGTCACATCGGTAAAGGCGAATTTCGCCACGGATCAGATCACGATCACTTTCACGCTGACTGCCAACGAGGGCAGCATGGATGCCGCCGACAAATTGGCGGAATATGCCAAAAAGGACGCCGGCCCAGTGGACCTGGTCATCACCCCGCGGCAGTTGCCATTGTTTATACCTGGCGCAGGAACCTTCATTGGGAAGAACTCCGTATGACCGAGCTGATCATCCTGGTGCATTTGAAAGACTTGCCGCGGGAAGCCGGCTACCAGCAGGCCTCGCCCATCGAGGAGGGCGAGGTATTGGCCTGGGGCGAGAAGTATAAAGCCGAGAAGGTGTACTACTGGCGTAGGACGAAGAGCGCATTCATTACGAGCATACGCAGGAGCATGACAAAACCATGAGCGTTTACACCCATAATCGATTCCGCAGGAACAGGAAACGGCCGCCCCTGGAGGCGCATGACCCAGGCGAGGTGGCGCTGCGCACAAGGAAGCCCACAGGGCCGCCGGTGGACGAGGTGGACCGCGGGCTCTACAACAACCGGCCGGCGAGGGTGCGAGCGGAAGGGATCGGTGCGGCGTTGAAGCGGTTCGCATCGCCGCTTATGCCGCGCAAAGTGCAGGACGTGATCCTGCCCAATCTGACCCACCGGATGGAATTCGAGCAAGCCGGGCGCCTCCCCGATATGGAGGAGTGCCTGGAGCAAACGCCATACGATGGGCGGTACGTGGCACGGGCAGCCTGGATGGATACAGAAGGCATTGGCCACGTCTACCTGGCGTGGAAGGAAAGGCCGATAACCGTGGGCGCGGCAGTGAGCACGGAGAAAGGTTGCGCATGATCCCCCGCCAGTACCTGGGCCTGTGGTTGAAAGAGGCCATCACCACTGATCTGGGGCATAGGGTCTTACGCTATGACCACGCTTATCTGGTCAGCTACTGTGGGCGGCGCTTTCCGGCGGATGGGGCCACCCGGCCGCTGCTGGGCGTGCGTCTGTGCACGGATTGCGTGATCTTATCCCGCCGGCAAGAGCAGGACATGCAAGCGCTGGCGGTCAGATTCAACACGAGGAAGAGCTATGCAACTAAACGGGAATGATCCCAATCTACTCGCCTACGATCGCAGGCAGAAGCATTTCATCAAGGGCAATAAGGTTTATGCAGCGAGAGTGCGCCTTCTCAAGGATCACCGCTACCTGCGCAAACGCTTCCGGACAGCTTCGGAAGCAGAGAAATATGGGCAATCGGCGATCGAGAGATATAAGAATCTCTTGAAAGCAAAAGGAACATTAGAGGCGTTCTTGAAAAGCTATGTTGTGATCAGGCTTGGGCCATTCGCCGTTATCTGGGTGCGCGGCAAGTGGATAAGAAGTCTATGGCCGCGCAAACAGCAAAGGAAAGTCGGTTATCAAACCCCTTCTAAAAGGCTCTAGATCTACCCTTGTAGGCTTTACAAGGCAGCGAAAATGCAAAGTCGAACATTGATACGTCTAGCCGAAAAATTGCGCCAAAAGCACGCTGAATTGAATTCTTGGCCGCAAGCGTCAATTGCCTGCGGTGTGCTTACCAAGGCGGGGAAATCTAATCCGCGCCTGGCGCAAATGATCGCGGCCGGATACGATCCGCGCAAATCAGAGACCCGAGGCCGATTGGGTCTACCACCGCGCTGCACTGCATGCTCCCGGCGACTGCCTGGGTTGCAGCGTCCGCTGCCAGCCTGGCTGTTGGAGGCAGTACAAAACCTAGTCGAGCTGGAGAAAAAGACCAACCATCCAGCTCAGGCGCGGGTCTACGCGAGAGGCGGAAAGCGGGTCAGGATACTGGTCCGTGAAACATTTATTGTGGATGGCGGAATGCAAAATATGATAACAAAGATCCCGCCATCCCGCGCGTGATTTGAGAGTAATTTCAAGTCCCTTTAATTAAGTATGTATATGTGTGTGTGCGTGTGTGCGTGTGTGTGTGTAAGCGAATGTAAATCCGTGAAACATCGCGACAAACAGGATATGATCTGATGACCGAAAAAGAAGTGCTGTCAACCCATCGTAGGGCGCATCGAGAATACCTGGCAGGCAAGGCGCCGGAAGTGCATCCTGTTGGGAAGAAGACGATCAAGCGGGCGGCGAAGGGGCGCAAGGAAATCGAGAAGCCGAGTCAGGGCTTGAAGCAAACCGATCTGGTGGCATTCAATCAGGGCGCCGAGAAGGCAGCCGTGGCGTATCTCACGGAGTACATCCGGCGGAAAGGAAGCCCGATGTTCAACACGGCCTGCAACTTGATCGCCCTCGAGATAGGCGTCTCGACCGAGACATCCAAGCGCTACCTGCGGAAGTACAGCGTTGACCATCCCAGGGCATACTTCGAGATCGAGGATGGCTACGTGAGGATCAGGCAGAAGGAGTAATAAGAATGAATCCAAAAAACAAATTACCGACACCATCCGGCGTGTACTGCCAGAGTGTGAAGGTAGATGCGGCCAACGGTGATCCGGGCTTGTGCAGTAATCTGAATTGCCGCCAAGAGATCGGGCGGCTTTACAGGATTGATGACGCGCTGTTTGGCGACGATCTGTTTCTCTTGCAGGCTGGCAGCCTGATCATACGCGAGGGGCACAGTATGTTCTGTGTCCATTGCGGGCAGGCGATGCACTTCTCGCTGAGCGATCAGAAGTTGGAGAAGGTGATCCAGCAGAAACTTGGAGGCAAATAAACAATGCCCAATCGTCCGCCTCACTGCTGCCGTACTCCTGGCTGCGCGCGGCTGGCCTATCATGGCAGCCTGTGCGAGGAGCACGCCAAGAAGCAGCAGCGTCAGCAAGAGACCGCCCGGCCCACGTCAACGCAACGTGGGTATGGTTCGAAGTGGCAGAAGAAGCGCGCAACTTTCCTTCTTGCCAATCCCCACTGCGAGGATTGTGGACGCATAGCTACTGACGTTGATCATGAGCCCAGCCGAAGGGAACTGGTCCAAATGGGCGTTACTGATCCGGATGCTGATGAATATTTGCATTCTCGCTGCCACTCCGACCACACGCGCAAGACCAATAAGCAGGATGGTGGTGGTTGGCATGGTAGGAGGATTAAATCTCTACGCCCCTAGCGTGCTAGACCGGCTGGGTAGTCATTCGCGCGCGAGCGCGAAATTGGCTGGTAGGGATTTAGAACGCAACTATGACTGATGACAATATTATTCACATTGAATACATCCCGCTGGGACAGGCGCGGCTGTGGGACGAGAATCCGAAGAAGCACGATCTCGCCGCTCTCACGGACTCGATCTATCGTTATGGTTTCCAAGACCCGCCGAAATTTGATGAAAGCCTGGGCGGATTGTCTTCTGCAATGCAGAGACAACTTCGAACAGAATATAACCGTTTTTTTCCGAAAACATATCAATCTCCTTTTTGAATGTGGAACGATTTTATGAACTCAACCGCGAGCGCGATTCCAGCCGATAAATTGCCATTTCCGAAATTGCGTAGAAACTCAGCAATCAGGTCCGTCAACATGACGTTATGTCGGCGCTTGGGGTTCTGGACGGGAGGGCGTCCAGCGCCCTCCCGTTTACCGCCGCGGGTCATTTTACCAACCATTGGAAATCCTCATAAATGGCGGTCGCAATCTGTTCGATGGTCTCAGCAATTTCGGGATACTCATTTTCGCCATCGGACAGAATTTCCACACCATCTCTCATGGTGGGTTCGTATTGATGCTCAATTGTCGCGTTTGGATATTCGGCTAGGATTGCAGCGGTCACCAGTCGTTGATATTCCGCAACACTTGCATCGGCGTCGTAGCCAGTCGAGCCCGGTTGGCCCCAGAGACCGTCCGGGTCGGTTCGGTAAATCATTTCAAACTTCGTTAGGTCGGGCATTTTATTCTCCTTTTTTAGGCGGTTGGATAACCCCAACCTAAGAATATTATACACACATTTATCTAAAATGGCAATAGCAAAATGTTTATAGGGACTCCATGACCAAAGGCCGTAAACCAAAGCCGACCGAATTCAAACGTCTGGCAGGTAACCCAGGCCGCCGGCCTCTCAATGACGCCGAGCCGCACCCGCCCATTATTCTGCCGGACGCGCCTTCCGAACTGAATGCCGTGGGCCGCGCCAAATGGGATGAGTTGGCGCGCAAACTGTTCAACCAAGGCATCCTGACCGAGTTGGACATTGATCTGCTTTATTTGTACTGCATCAATTTTCAAAACTTCATGGACGCCCAGGAAAAAATAAAAATCTTCGGTGGGCCGGTAGTCAAAACCGAGAAAGGCAACCCGATTCAAAACCCCTATCTAAACATCGCCAACCAGTGCCAGGAACGCATGATCAAACTGGCATCCCTGTTCGGCATGTCGCCAGTAGACAGGAGCAGAATCAAGGCCGCGCCCAAGGCCAAGCCTAAGAGTCTGGCCGAGAAATTCTTCGATGCGTCAGTGGCAATACCGGAGAAAAAACAGAAATGACCGCCGCCCGTCTGTATCGTGCCGAGCGTTATATTGCGAACGTGCTGGAAGGAAAAATAAATACCTGCAAGTGGGTGAAACTCGCCTGCCAGCGTCACGTGGACGACCTGGAAAATAGCGCCGCGCGCGGCCTGTACTTCGACCGCAGCGCGGCGATTTACGCCGAGCAATTTTTCGCCCAGGTGCTCAGGCACCCGAAAAATTCCATCCGTGCCAAGGTAGGCGACCCGTTCAAGTTGGAACCGTGGCAACTGGCAACCATCATCTGGCCTCTCTTCGGCTGGAAACGCGCGGATGGCTCGCGTCGCTTCCGGCGCGGCTTCGTCGGCATCCCCAAGAAGAACGGCAAGAGCAGTATCTCGGCCGGCATAGCCGATCTCTTGGTGTTTGCGGATAGGGAATATTCCGCCGAAGTGTTCAGCGTGGCTGGCAGTCGGGACCAGGCCAAAATTATCTTCGACATCTCCAGCACGATGGCCGAGAGCGCGCCGGATATTCAGGTGCGCTGCGAAATCTACAAACGTTCGATTATCTACAAGGACACTCATTCGGTGTACCGTGTCCTGTCGGCAGACGTGCCCACCGCGCACGGCATCAATGCGCACGGTATTTTGTTCGACGAGTTGCATGTCCAGCCCAACCGCCTGCTCTTCGATGCGCTGTGGGGCGCGGGCAAGGCGCGCCGCCAGCCGCTATTCCTGATGCTGACCACCGCCGGCTACGATCGCCAATCGGTGTGCTTTGAGATATGGGAGTATGCGCAGAATTTACTGGAGAAGACCATCCCGGCGGATGATTCATTCTGGGGGGTGATCTATACGATGGATGAAGGCGACGACTGGCTTTCGCCGAAGATCTGGCGCAAAGCCAACCCAAACCTGGGCGTGACCGTGGGCCTGAACTCCATTACCGAAGAGGCGCGCCTTGCTGCGGCCATTCCCGGATACCAGAACACGTTCAAGCGCCTAACATTGAATACCTGGACCGAGCAAGAAAGCCGCCTGATCACCGCTGAGATGTGGAACTCTGGCCAGGTGGCGCCGGTCGAGCGTGACGGGCAGGGTTGTTATGGCGGTCTCGATTTGGCAGCTACCTCAGACATTGCCGCCTTCGTGCTGGATTTCCTCCTCGGCGAAGAAGGTGGGCATTTCTGGCTACCATTTTTTTGGCTACCTAAAGAGAATCTTGAAGAGCGTGGCAGGGCGACCGGTGTGAATTATGAAACCTGGGCGCGGGATGGTTTCCTGCGTCTAACAGAAGGCAATGTTATTGACTTGGGCGTCATCAAACGTGACATCGAGGAGCTGGGGCAGATTTACAACATCAAACAGATCGCTTTTGACCGCTGGGGCGCGCGTGAGATTTCACAGGAGTTGCAAGATATGGGCTTCCAAATGGTGGAATTCGGTCAGGGTTTCAAGAGCATGGCTGCGCCGACGAAGGAATTCCTGCGCCTGACAGTCGCCGGCAAACTGCATCATGACGGCCATCCGGTGCTACGCTGGATGGCAAACAATCTTACCGCCCGTCAGGACTCTGCCGGAAATATGAAGCCAGATAAAGAAAAATCCCGCCAGAAAATAGATGGCATCGTGGCCGGCATCATGGCGCTGGATCTCGCCTTGCGCCACGAGGATGATGACCATTCGGTCTATGAAACTCGTGGACTGATCAAGTTTTAGGAGAAATATGAAAACAATTTGGAAATTTACACTCGAAGTAACGGATTATCAAGAGATTGATCTACCGGAAGGAGCTAGAGTTTTGTGCGTCCAGACGCAACACGACAGGCCTTGCCTGTGGGCAGTGGTTGATCCTGATGCAGAACTTATTCCTCGTGGAATTCATATCTTTGGAACAGGACAACCAAATATCGACACATCAGCGCTTGGCTTTGTCGGCACGTTTATTATTCACGACGGCAAATTCGTCGGGCATGTTTTTCAGAGTGCGCCGCTATACGACAAAAAGAAGGAGAAATGAAAATGTGGGTCTATATTCAATCTGAGCCAGGGCTTTACACGGTGGGCTTCTACTCGCCGGATGGAAAATGGCATAGAGATAGCGATTGGAGTTCCCCTGTGAAAGCGGCTGCTCAAGTGCATTATCTCAATGGGGGGGATGAGAACGTTATTGAGAAGATCCAAGCAGAACTCGAGCGCAAGCAATGATCACAATCGCATCTCTGCGCGACAAACACGCCGGCCGGCCGGGGGCGGTACTGGGAGGAGGCCCAAGCCTGCAGGCGGACCTGGCACAGGTCCCGCCGGGGGCGGTGTTGATCAGTGTCAACCAACATGCCGTGCAGCACGTTTGGACAAATTATCTAGTCTTCCTGGATGAACCTGGCCGCTATCCCGCCATGCTAGACTTGATTAATACATACCAGGGAGCGAAAGTCAGCCCGCTCAGGGAATGGAGCGACGTAGATTTGGACGGTGCAGATTACTGGCGTGGGAATTTCTCCAGCCACCTGGCCTGCTGGCTGGCATGCTGGCTGGGTTGTGACCCGGTTCTGCTGTGCGGGATGGACTGCTATCAGGGACCGCGCCCGCCGGATGCCGACCCGCGCGACAATGCTTACAACACACCGCTCGCCGAGCATCTGGAAGGCTGGCGGCTGGCGTTGGAGAGATGCCCGAATGCCGGCGTGATCCGGGCGGTCAGCGGGCCGCTGGTGGAGATTTTTGGAGCGTTCCCGTAGAAACGCCGCTTGACAAAAGTGTGGAAAGAGCGTAAGATATATTTGATTGACCCCCATCTGTGGGGATAACTGGACTCTTGCACCTATAGCTAGGGTTCATTCAGCAACACAGGATTGACGGAGTACTGCCCGCCCATTCGGACCGCAAGGTTCGCCCTGGCGGGCGCTTTAATTTAAGCCAGAGATTGCCACGCCGCCGGAAGAACACCGTCGGCTCGCAATGACACCATTAACCGGAGCGCTATGGCTGAGTCAAAACCCAAAAGCAAAATAGAAATTCCCGACATCTTTTTATTCTTGGGCCTGCTCATGCTATTCGTGGGCCTGGGATTCGCCGTTTCGTGGCCGTGGGCGCTGGCCCTCACCGGCGCGGTCCTGATCAGTCTCTCGATCTGGCTGGTGGAACCCAAGAAGCCTGCGAAGGATCAGCCCTGATGCTGCGCCAGATGCTCGAGCAGCGTGCGTCCATCGGCCAGAGCTGGCATGTATCGCAGGCGCCGCCCGGGTCCATCGTGCGGGGCTACGGCGACACCTACGCTGGCGAGGACGTGGACCCGGAGATTGCCTTATCGGTGACAGCCTGGATCGCCGGGACGCGTATCCTGGGCGAAGGAGTGAGCAGCCTGCCGCTGATCCTGTACCGGCGGCTGAAGGGCGGCGGGAAAGAGCGGGCGGTGGATCATCCATATTACAACCTGCTGCACGACGCCCCAAATCCTGAACATCCTTCGATGGTTTTTCGGGAGCTCCTGCAGAACTCGCTGGTTTTGTGTGGCAACGCCTACGCCCAGAAGGTCTATAACGGCGCCGGGCGGATCATAGAACTCTGGCCGCTGCGCGGCGATCGCATGAGAGTCGAGCGAATCGGCGGGCGGCGAGTCTATCATTACCTTACGGCGCGCGGCGCGCAGCGTGATTTCAATGCCGAAGAGATCCTACACATTCCGGGTTTTGGCTTTGATGGTTTGGTCGGCTACTCGCTGGTGTACCTGGCCCGGCACGCCATTGCGCTCAGCATTGCCCTGGAGAAATATGGGAGCAAATTCTTTGCCAACGGGGCCTGGCCAGGCATTGTTCTCGAACACCCCAAGCGGCTAACGCAAGAGGCGCAAGACAACCTAAAGGATTCATTTATGGAATCGCACGGCGGCACCGACCAATCGCACGGTGTCTTTATCGCAGAGGAGGGGATGAAGGCTACCCAGATGGACCTCTCACCGGAGACCTCACAGATGGTCGAGACCAGGCGTTTCCAGGTTGCGGAAGTTGCGCGCATCCTGCGCATCCCGCTGGCCATGCTCGAAGAACACACCGCCTCAGCGACATACGCCTCCGTAGAACAATTTATGCTCAGCTACGTCAACCACACCTTGCGTCCCTGGCTGGTGCGCTGGGAACAGATGCTCAGCCTGTCCCTGCTCACCCCCGCCGAACGGAAAGAAATATTTTTCGAGCACCTGATCGACGGGCTGCTGCGTGGGGACGCCCAGGGGCGCGCCACTGCCTTGAACACACAACGTAATGCAGGTGTGCTCAATGCCGACGAATGGCGTGAGATCGAGAATCGCAACCCGCTCCCGAATGGGGAAGGGCAGATCTTCTGGCGGCCGCTCAATATGGCTAACGTTGATGACCAGAAGCGGGCTTTCGAACCGCTCTTCCAGGAGATCGCCAATCGCATCACCCGGCGCGAAATCCACGATCTGAGAGAAGCGGGGCGCAAGTTCCAGAAAAAGCCGCTCGAAGAATGGAACGCCTGGCTGAGCGCTTTCTATGCCGAGCACCGGGAATTCATCGAGCGCGCCTTCCAGCCGGCAGTGGAAGCCCTGGCCGGTGCGCTCGGACAGCCGGTCCCGGACGTGCGGCTGCTGGCCGCCGATTATGCCGGGCGCAACCTGCGCTCCCTGCAGGCGGTACGTGAGCTGGACGATATTGATCTCTCACTTACCCCCTTCGAAAAGGAATTCCCCTACCATTTGACCACCCGGGCCTTTGCTCTGTTCGAAAAAGATGTTCAAGTAGTAACGGAGAAACCATGAAAGAGATTCCATTGACCCAAAGCAAGATTGCAATCGTAGACGACGACATGTTCGAGGAACTATCGAAACACAAATGGTATTTCGAGGGTAGATATGCTGCACGAATATCCTCTCTTCATCTTGGAAAGCAGAAGTTGATCCGGATGCATCGCACGATCTGTAGCACGCCCGATGGGATGGAAACCGATCACATCAATGGGGACAAACTGGACAACCGGCGCGAGAATCTTCGGATTTGCACGCGTGCCGAGAATAGCAGAAATAAGAGAAAGCGCGCCCATAACACCAGTGGATATAAAGGCGTTTATTGGTATAAGCAAGACAAAAAGTGGGAAGCGCAAATTGAAATAGAAGGGAAGAATATCCATTTGGGATATTTCGAAGATCTTCTCAATGCGGCCCGCGCCTACGATGCCGCAGCAATTAAATTGCACGGATCCTTTGCAAGAACAAATTTCCAGGAGGTGAACTGTGCCATACGCGAATGAGCATGCAGCCAGGCTCAAAAATCCGGATGATTTCGATCCTGATTCCTTCCGCCGGACGAAAGGGGGGACGCTCTATGGGAGTATCAAGGTTCCCGAAACGATAGGGATCATCTGGGGCAAACTGAAAGGCGCCGCTGCTCCGAGCGATCCTCCGCTGCCTCAGGCGCTGCGCTTCCCGACCAAGGACTGGAGCGTGGATGAAGCCAAGACATGGCTGAGGGACAACAAGATTAAATACATCTCCTTCGAGCCGGCTGAGGAACCCCGTCAGGACATCGGGACGCTGAAATCCAGCGGGGCAGAAATCGAGCGGCGCGTGGTGCGCTTTGCCGAACTACGGCTGGCAGGGGAGGCCAATGCGCCGGCCATTGATGGCTACGCGGCAGTTTTCAACTCGCCATCGGAGGATATGGGCTTCACCGAAATCATCGAGCAAGGTTTCTTCGAGAACGTGCTGGAGGACGACACACGCGCCCTGTTCAACCACGACAGCAATTTCGTGTTGGGCCGCACCAAGAGCAGAACCTTGACCGTGGCCGAGGACGAAAAAGGTTTGAGCATCCATATCACGCCGCCAGCGACGGCGCTGATCAACGACATGGTACTGGAACCCATCCGGCGCGGCGACGTGGATCAGATGTCGTTCTCGTTTATGACAGCAAAAGGCGGCGATGAATGGCTGATCAAGGATGAGCATGTCTTCCGTACGCTCAAGAAAGGCGGATGCCAGCGATTATTCGATGTATCGCCGGTGACCTTCCCGGCATACCCCGAAACGAGCGTCTCTGTGCGCTCGAAATTCCAAGAACTTCAAGGCCAGATCCAGCCCTTGCCAGGTGGCGAGGAACCCGTCGAGAAGCAGGCGCAGGCGCGCTTGGATATGCTCAGGCGGCGGCTGGAATTGGCGGAAAAGTCATAACCTAGCTATTCGGCGACTCATGTCGCCGAAACAGCCGATGGCGGCTTGTAGCCGCCTCGGCTAGAGGAGAAAACATCATGAAATCAATTGAACTTCGCCAAAAGAAAGCCACCCTGGTGGCGAACGCGCGTGAGCTGATCGACCGCGCCGACAAGGAAAAGCGGGATCTGACGCAGGAAGAGCAGAACACCTGGGCCGCCTACATGGCGGATGTCGAAAAGCTCGACAAGCAGGTCAGCGACATGGAGACGCTCGAAAAGCTCGAGCGTGACCTGGCCCTTCCGATCAGCGCACCCGAGCGCCCCGGCGGCGAGGACCGCATCGACCCGCAGGCTGAGAAGACCACGAAGGCCTTTGATGCCTTCCTGCGCTCCGGCGCCATCCAGCCCGAAGTGCGCGCCCTGCAGGCGGACGCGGATGCGTCTGGCGGGTACTACACCGTCCCGCAGCAATTCGTCAACAAGCTGATCAAGGCCATTGACGACCTGTGCTACATACGCGCATGGGGCACCCCCAACCCGGTCGCCAATGCCCAGAGCCTGGGCATCCCATCCCTGGATGCGGATCCGGCGGATGCCGACTGGACCAGCGAACTGCTGATCGGAGGCACCGACAGCACGATGGCATTCGGCAAGCGTGAGTTGACCCCCAAGCCGCTGGCCAAGCTGCTGAAGGTCTCGAACAAGCTCCTGCGCCTGACCCCGGACGTGGAGAGCCTGGTCATCCAGCGCCTGGCGTACAAGTTCCAGGTGACGTTCGAGAAGGCCGGCATGACCGGCAGCGGCGCCAACCAGCCCCTGGGCGTCTTCACCGCCTCGGCGGACGGCATCACCACCAGCCGCGACGTAAGCACCGGCAACACCACCACATCCATCCAGACGGATGGCCTGAAGGAAGCCAAGTATTCCATCAAGGCCGGTTACTGGCCGAAACTGAAGTGGATCTTCCACCGGGACGCCATCAAGCAGATCGCCAAACTGCAGGACGATGACGGCCACTATCTGTGGCAGAACAGTATCCAGATGGGCCAGCCCGACATGCTGGATGGGCACCCGGTCTTCGCCTCCGAGTACGCGCCCAACACTTTCACCACCGGGCAGTACGTGGGAATCATCGGAGACTTCTCGTTCTGGTGGTACGCTGACTCGCTCGATTTCGCCGTTCAGCGCCTGAACGAGCTGTACGCCGCCACCAACCAGGTCGGCTTCATCGGCCGGATGGAATCGGATGGGATGCCTGTGCTGGCCGAAGCGTTCGCACGCGTCAAGCTGGCGTAATCAGACTACTGCCTCACCCCCAACCCCTCTCCAAATGGGAAACCACCATTTGGAGAGGGGGGAAGAAGAAGGAGAAAAACATGAACGAGCTAAGCAAAAACGTAAAAATCACCCAGGCCATCACCGTGACGAACGGTGCGGCTGGGACAGCCGACATCACTGGCGCCATCCTGGACATGTCCGGGTTCGAGGGCGTGCTGATGATCGTCACCTTTGGCGCAATCACAAGCAGCGCGGTGACCAGTATCAAGGCCCAACAAGGCGCTGCGGCTGCGATGGGCGATGCCGCCGACCTGGAAGGCACAGGGCAAACCGTGGCAGACGACGACGACGAACAGACCTTCTACATCGACCTGTACAAGCCGCAAGAGCGCTACGTGCGGCTGTACGTGGACCGCGGCACGGCGAACGCCGCGGTGGCTTCCGCCGAGTATATCCAATACGGAGCGAAGAAGGTACCGACGACCCACCAGGCCACAGTGATCAGCGGCGAGACGCACGTCTCGCCGGCCGAAGGGACTGCATAAGACCAGTTCTAGCCTCACCCTTGACCCCCCTGCCCTAACGGGCATCCCCCCAAATCAAGAACCCTCAAAAAACGGGGGCAGGCAGATTTAGGGGGAAAGGGGGGAGAGGGAAGAATGGTTGCCAACCTTCGGCGCAACCACGAAGGAGAAAAAAAATGAAACAAGCAAATTCCTATGATCTCAGGAAGTACCTGAACGTGATGGATCTGCCGCTTGGACCGAAGAGCAAGACGTATCTGGTCGATGCCATAACCGGCAGTGACAGCAATACGGGCACGAACCTGGATCAACCCTTACTGACGCTCGCGGCAGCCGAGGATAAATGCGTCGGCGATCAAAACGACGCGGTGCTGATCCTCGGTGGAGCAACCCAAAACAACCTGGCCGCTGCCCTGGCGTGGGACAAGAGCTACACCCACCTGATCGGCCTGACAGGCGATCTGCCGGGAGTGGGCCAGCGCGCCCGCATCACCAGCGCCACGGATGCCGCCATTGGCGTGACAATCACATTGTCCGGCAACGGCTGCATCTTCAAGAACCTGAACATCCAGAACGAAAACGTGGCAGCCGCCGATTCAGGCGCCCTGCTCGTGGCGGGGATGCGCAACTATTTCAAGAACGTCTTCATCTCCGGGATGATCAGTGCGGTCCCGGCGGCGCGGGCGGCTGCGTATTCCTGCACGGTGACGGGTCCGGAGAATTACTTCGAGCGCTGCGCGATCGGCGTCTCGACCATCGAACGCACGGCGCACAATGCCGAGCTGATCCTTTCCGGGTCCAACTGCAAGCGCAACCACTTCCGGAAGACCCAATTCCTGTCGCAGTCAGTGGACCCCGGCAAAGTGCTGGCGCGCATCGCGGCCAGCACCCAACTCTGGCAACTGGAGTTCGAGGACTGCCTCTGGTGGAACCTGGCGATGAACTCAGGCGCGGGTGAAGGCGGGACGTGCCTCAATCATGCGCTGGAAGATGGCGCAACGATGTACCACCAGATCCTGCTGAGCGGGCTCAACACGGCCGTGGGCTGCACCCAATTCACCGACGTGGCGACTTACGTCTTCACACACGGAGCTGCGGTTGGCGGAGCTGTGGCGCCGATCGCCCTGAACAACCTGACCACCTAGCTCCATTGCCCCCCCTGACCCCCCTCCGACCCCCCTCCAACTCCCCCCATTTTACAGAACAAAAAATGGGGGGAGCGGGGGGAGAGGGGAACGAAGGGAAAGAAGGTGAACTATGGCATGTAAACGTTTCGAAGTTTCGATCACCACGAATTCCAGTGGCGACGGGACCGGCTACACCCCGGTCTTTTCCGGGCGCATCTCGCAGATCCGCTACGTCAAACCTGGCAGCGGCGGGTATTCGGATGGCGTGGATTTCACCATCACGCTGGAGGCCACTGGCGAGACCGTCTGGGCCGAGGATAACGTCAATGCTTCGGCCACACGTGCGCCGCGCCAGGCCACGCACAGCACTGCCGGAGTGGCTGCCCTGTATGCCGGCAGCGGAACCGCGGTCAATGACAAGATCGTGGCGGCCGCCGACCGGGTCAAGATCGTGGTAGCCGCGGGCGGCAGCGTCCTGACCGGTACGTTCCACGTGATGGTCGAATAAGCCTCGCCCCCATCCCTGCCCCACCCCCTGCCCCTCCCCATTTGGAAGAACGACAAATGGAGAGGGGAGAGAAGGAGAAGAAAATCATGAAAATCACCATGCGCACGCTGTCTGCCGGGCCGGCAGGTATCCTGGAGGCCGGCAAGACCTACGAAGTCGAAGACAGGTTCGCCAGGGCGCTCGTCGGAGGCGGATATGCCGTCCCGGCCGGGAAACCCATTCCGGCTGCTGCTCCGGCTATCGAAGTTCCGGCTGAGGTCGAAACCGCCGTGGCCGCCCCGGCACCGGAGAAAGCGGTCTCGCCGCGCGGCAAGGCTCTCAAGGGCCGCTCCAGAAAAGGATGACAATGCGGGTGGTCTGACACTGGTAAGGATGGCCTAAGGCTTATTGCTGATCGCCATCGCCACCCGCCCAGGCCCCGCCTCACCCTACCCTCTCCATTTGCTAAAACTGCAAATGGAGAGGGGAAAAAGCAAGGATTGAATGGCAAATTGGGTTGCTGACTTCCTGACGCGTAATCCTGACATGGCCGCTTTGCCAATTGCACTGCGGGCGAAGCACTCTATCCATTTCAAGCTCAATGCCAGGGAAAATATAGGGCAATTTGTTGGCGCGCCATGCCATTTTCAAGATACCGATGGTCTGTGGAAGCCGCTTAATACCAAACTGATTGCCATCGGTTCAGAGTACGGTGCACCCGGGCTGAGAACGCGCTTATCTAAAAACGGCCTGGTGCGCGTGGACGGGGGCACATACTCGCACAGAAGCACACGAATTGGAATTCTCGATCCGACCACCAAGGCGTTCTCGGCAATCAAAACCATTCCGAACGGATTGATTTCAGGCGACCAGATCATTGCCGAGAGCGGGGTGTGGAAGCGCGTGCTCACTCTGACCGAAACCGGCCTGCGTGAAGAGATCGTTATCTCGGCGCTCCCAACTGGCACAGGCGCGGGGGCTGGCGACTGGCTGGTGTTGGAGACGGCCATCTCCGGAGTCTCGTTCCCCGACGGTTGGCTGGATGATTTCAGTGCGGACGGCTTCATGTTCCCGCCTCCGAGGACAACTGACGCGAATGGGGATGAGGCCAACTGCAAACGGTATGCACGAACAGTTGGGGGAGTTCAATATATCTACACCGGCGTTCCGGTCTCATGGCTGGCAGATGCAGTTTATCCGGTGACGATTGATCCTGATTTTGTAGTAGATGCGGCAGATGGAGTTATCTATGGCAATAATTCTATTTATGCTACTGCACGGAGTACATCTGATGGTTTTTACATTACAAATACTGCATATAATTTTGGTCAGCAAACTGGTTATACCATTAGACGTGTCTTTTTAAAATTTAATACCAGTGCGATTGGTTCCGGGGCCACTGTAACACAAGTTAATTTAAAATTGACATGTGAGGCAGATTCATCTGTAGATGATTTTGATGTTCAGATCGTGAAACAGGATTGGAGCGCGCAAGATCCGATTGCGGCTGGAAACCGAGAAGCCGCCTATGATAATTGCCTCGCCGGAACCGCAGATGACAATATCTGGCGCAATACCAACGGCATATCTATCAACACTCAATATGCCAGCGGTAATCTTGCAACCGCGTGGGTGAATAAAACTGGAAATACCTATTACAGTTTGCGTAGCGCCGAAGATTTCAATAATTCAGCGCCCATCAATAATGAATATATATCTATCTATGCACAAGAAATTGGTACTCCTGCCTACCGCCCCATCCTGACGGTGGTGTATACAACCGGTCCCGCAATTCCTGTACTTATGACTCAATATAGGCAACGTTGGAACTAGCAATGGTAGCTTGTAGTACCAGCTACCATAAGGAAAGGGTAACATGCGCTACTTAAGGACAAACACAGCAACCAGGATCACGGTCGGGCCATTTCTCGATCAAACCGACGGGATTACACCGGAAGTTGCCCTCACTGTCACGAGCGAGAAACTGACCTTCATGGTGGATACGGCGGGCGTTCCAACGTTGATACTCGACGCCGCCCCAACCGCATCCGGCGGCGCGAACGACATGGTGCATGTAACCAATGACGACTCGGGCTTTTATGACTTGGAACTCGCCGCCGCGGATGTGAACTACCTGGGGAGAGCCATGCTCAGCCTGAACAACGTGGCTGAGCACTGCCCGGTGTTCCACGAATTCATGATCCTTCCGGCTGTTATCTACGATGCAATGATCTTAGGCACGGACTTGTTCGACGTGAGCATGACGCAGTTATTGGGGACGGCGGTATCCACGCCTGCAACGGCCGGCATTATGGATGTCAATACGATCAAGGTGGGCAATACAGCACAGACTGCCGGAGATGTACCCGCGTTGGTGACAACGGTAGACACGGTTGTAGATGCGGTCAAGGCCAAGACCGACAATTTGCCGACTGCCCCCGCGGATGACACGAGTATTGACACTCAACTGGCCACAATTGCGGGTTACCTGGACACGGAAATTGCAGCCATTCTCGCGGCAGTGGATACTGAAGTTGCAGCGATCAAGGCCAAGACAGACAATCTGCCTGCTGCGCCGGCGGATGACACGAGTATTGACACTCAACTGGCCACAATTGCGGGCTATCTGGATACCGAAGTGGCGGCCATTCTCGCGGCGGTGGACACCGAAGTCGCAGCCATCAAAGCCAAGACCGACAACCTGCCCGCCGCTCCTGCGGACGACACGAGCATCGACACGCAGTTGGCCACAATTGCGGGTTACCTGGACACGGAAGTTGCGGCCATTCTCGCGGCGGTAGACACTGAAGTTGCGGCGATCAAAGCCAAGACCGACCAGTTGGCATTTACAGTCGCCAATCAAGTGGACGCTAACGCGCTCTCTGGAGGTGGGGGTTTGGATGCTGCTGGAGTTCGTGGGGCGGTTGGGCTGGCAAGCGCCAATCTCGACACGCAATTGACTGCGATAGATGATTACCTGGACACCGAGATAGCAGCGATCAAGGCGAAGACCGACACTCTACCAGCTGCACCCGCGGATGACACAAGCATTGACACGCAGTTGGCTACAATTGCGGGTTACCTGGACACGGAAGTTGCAGCCATTCTCGCGGCGGTGGACACCGAAGTTGCTGCGATCAAGGCGAAGACCGATAATCTGCCAACTGCGCCTGCGGATGACACAAGCATCGACACGCAGTTGGCCACAATTGCGGGTTACCTGGACACCGAAGTGGCTGCGATCAAGGCAGTAACAGATAAGGTGGATACTGGCCTTGTACTTGATGGTGCGGTTTATCAATTTACCGCCAATGCCCTGGAATTGGCTCCTACTGGCGGAAGTGCGCCAACAGTTGGGCAAATAGCAGATGCGGTTTGGGATGAAGATGTGGATACAAGTCACCAGACTGCCGGAACAGCAGGCAAGAAACTAGACGATGCCGGTGCGGCTGCCGATCCCTGGGCAACGGCACTACCGGGGTCTTATGGCGCAGGCACGGCTGGAAAGATAATCGGCGACAGTGCAGATATCCCGACAGCGGCGGAGATCGATACGCAACTCTCCGGCGTGCACGGATCCGGGCGCTGGGGGGGCGGGAATGGCGGCGACAAATCGCTGGTCTATACGCTCACCAACAGCGCTACGAACGAGGCCGTGGAAGGTGCGACGGTCGAGCTGTATGCCTCGGCGGCCAGGACCGGCGAACCGATCGACAGCCAGGTGACGGACGTGCTGGGCCAGGCAACATTCAACAACCTGGTGGCCGGGACGTATTACTTAAAGATCATCAAGGCGGGTTACACCACAACGACTGATGTGGAGGTAGTGGCATGAGCAGCATAGGCAGCGGCACGATTACCCCCATCACCCCGACCCCCACGCCTGCAGCCACGGCAGCCGGGTATGCGCAGATCTTCTGCACCATCAACGATCTGCTCAGCGACCCGCAGCCGCCGGCCGGGGACGTTGCGATCCTATTCAAAGAGATTCGGGCCGCCAGCCAGGTCATCCAGCGGGAGATCGGCGAGTTCATCCCAGTGAGCATGACCCGCAAGTTCAATGGGAGAGGGCGGAGGAAACTCTTTATTCCGCCGGTGTTGGGCGTAACCGGGCTGGTCAATGATGACGATACCATTGCCGCTGCCGATTATATTTTGCAGCCGAATAACCGCTTCTGGCCGAATGGCCCCTACACGTGTCTCGAGGTGGATCCAGAGGCTGCCGTCCTGAGCGCCTTTGCCGATGAACAAGAGGGGGTGGAGATCGCCGGACGCTGGGGTCTGTACGAAGAGACCGAAGATACCGCCGCCACCGTAGCTGCACTGCAGACCGACAGCGCCATCAGCCTGCAGGTCAGCGACGGGGCGAAGCTCTCACCCGGCGCGGTGCTGCTGATCGGCAGCGAGCAGGAACTGATTAGCGGCTACAACACCCCGGTCACAGGCATCACCACGCTCAACGGCACGATCGACGCCACACAGGAGACCATCATCCTGACCAACGGAGCGCTGGTCAACATCGGCGAGATCCTGCGCATTGGCGTCGAGCAGATGCGCGTCCTGGATATCAGCACGCACACGCTCTACGTCCAGCGGCATTGGAACAAAACCCTGGGCGCGGCCCATACCACTGGCGCCAACGTGGACGTCTACCGTAAGTTCGTGGTCGCGCGGGCGGCCAACGGGACCACGGCCGCCGCGCACGCGGTGAGTGCAGCTATCAGCCGCTACCTGGTGCCGGCCGACGTGCTGTTCCTGTGCAAGGAGATCGCCACCCTGATGCTCAACAAGGCCGGAACCGGCTACGCTGGCAAGACCGGCAACGAACAGACAGGGCAGGTTTACTATAACGATGCCTTCCCGCGCTACGACCTGGAGCGCGTGCGGGAACATTACGCGATCAGGACGGTGCGATAAGCAGGGCGAAATGGTTGCCAAAAACGCAACCACTTTGAATTTCGCCATACATTTCGCCATACAAGGAAATCGAGATGGCCATCAAATACGAATTTATCGGCAGTGAAGCGCTGCAGCGGCAGATCGAACTCTTGAAATATTACCCGGAGATCGCTACCAAATATTTTCGCCCGGCGATGGAGCAGGTAGTCAGCGGAGTAAAAGAGCGCATCCGTGGAAACGTTCCCATACGGACCGGGTTCGCCTCAGATACTCTTATGTCGAAAGTCGTGGGCAAAGGGATGAATTTAACGGGATACGTTGGGTGGGGTGGTGCGGGCATCGCAATACAAGATGCCCAAGGGCTAACGCGTAAAACGACCGCCTGGTATATGAACATTGTCGAGTATGGATCACCCCCGCATGAAATAAAAGCACGCAAGGCAAGAACATTGGGCTTTGGATTCAGATCCGAATTTGCGACAATATTTGGATCGAAGGTCAACCATCCCGGTTTTTCGGGCAGGTTTATTTTGCGATCTGCTTTTGAAGCCAGCGGCGCTGATATAGACAATATTTTCGGCTCCGCCGCCGGGCAGGTGGTCGAGGAGTTGGCTAGGCCATGATGGAGAAACTACCATGACAGACACCAGGTCGATCGAACTGTGGCTCGATGTACTAAATTCCGTGTTTGCCTTCGAATACGGGCGCGGGCAAGTAGTGCGGACGCCCAACTGCGTTTCGAAGAACGAATTCCCCGAAGCGCTTAGCCTGGCTGACGGTCCGGTTGCGCTTTCATGGCCGTTGACAGTCAAAGCCACATACGGGGCGGCCTCTTCGTCCATCCCTACGGTCCTGATCTGGAGCGGTGAGACCGAGCTGCACCTGACGCCGGATATAAAAAAGACCAACCTATCCTTCATCCTGCCGTTCTTTGGTAGGATCCTGGCGGCTGCAAAAGCTAACCTGACCCTGGGAGGTTTGGTGCAACATTTTTTACTCGATGAAGAGAATGCGATGTCACTGGATATCCTGCAATACGGGAACGAAGCGCCCCATCATGGGATCGTCATTCATTGGGAAGTGAAGCAGAACTTGAGCGGGCAGATATAAACTTCGGCGCCTCGTGGCGCCGAAGCAGCCGATAACGGCTTGAAGCCGCCTCGGCTAGCCTCATCCCCCGGCCCCTTCCCCCAAATGCTGCGCATTCAGGGGAAGGGGAGAAGAAGGAAAAAACTATGGTCAAAAAACAGATTGAGATCAGCGGAAATGCGGTCTACCGTTTCTGCGGGAACGGGCAGGGCATTCCCGGCCTGCCGCATGAAGTGAGCGCGGAGCAGGCCAAGGAGCTAGGCCTGCTGGAGGTTCTGCAGGCCGCCATAAAGAACGGAAACTACAGCCCCATCCCTGGCCCCTCCCCATTTGCGGGAGCGGCAAATGGGGAGGGGAAAACCACGTCCATAACCAAGCCGCCTCGGCTAGAAGGAGAGTAAAAAATGGGCGAACGATCGTTCAAGAAAATACAGTACGGCAAGGAGTTAAAGACCGCCAAAGGCACCCCTGTGGCGGCCACCAGCATGTTCCTGGGCGATGCGGACGTTCCCAGCGACCGGAAGTACATGTACCCGTCCTACAACCTGGCGGTGCGGGCGAGGGCGTCCGAGCCCCACCTGTACCAGCAGTTGGTGGACGGTTTCACCCTGACCATCGGCAACGGCTATTTCCAGGTCCTGCCGATGGTGCTCAGCATGCTGCTGAAGGGCGATATCACCGCGGTCGTGCACACCTCCGGCCAGAGCGATTACGACTGGCCGTTCACGCCATCCATGACGGCCACGAACGCACAGGACGCGATGACCTTCGAGGTCGGCGACGACGTGCAGGCGTACCAATTGGCCTACGTGATGGCCAAAAAGCTCACCATTGCGGGTGGGATGGGCGAGGATCAGGCCGTCAAGATCTCGGCGGATTGCTTCGCCAAGTCGGTCGTCCCCGCCACGTTCACCGCCTCGCTGACCATTCCGACCATCGAGCCGATGGTGGCCAACAAGACCGCGCTCTATATCGATGCGCTTTGGGCGAATAAAGGCACCACCCTGAAGGCCGGCCTGCTGCGGGACTTCAGTCTGGAGATCATCTCCGGCCTGCACCCCAAATTTCACGGCGGCGCATTGACGCTGGATGCACACGGCGAGACCTACATCGACGCCATGCTGAAGATGACGCTGGAAGGGAATTCGGTGGCGGACGGCTACTATGATGCCATGCAAGCCAAAACGCCGATGGCCATCCAATTGAATATCCTCGGGTCGCAGATCGGCAGCGGGCAGACCCACTGGCTGAAAGCCGCCCTGTGGGGCGTCTTCGACGATATTCAGCCGATGGGAAGCGAAGCCGACGGCGACAACCTGCACGTGGCCCTGTTCCACGGGCTGTACGGCATCACCGGGGCGCAGATCCTGGCGGTGGACGTATGCACCAACAAAGCCACGCTTTAGTAGCCGTCGGCTACTATGATATAGCCAAGGACGGTCAGCATGAAATATAAGAACCCAAAGGTTTTGAGCTTCCTGCCGTTGCAGGAATATGCCCCGAATGAACCTGAGCTGGCCGGGGTGGGCCTGTACGTATGGGTAGACCCGCCCCGCTCGGCGCTGCTGGAGTTCGATCAGCTCAACCGGGATTACGGCAAAGAGCTCGATAAACTGGCGGCCAAGATGAGCGGCCAGGCGGTCAAGAAAGCCAGCCCGGCCGAGCGCATATTGATCTGGATGCGCGCCCGGGAAAAGCGTTCGCAGGATAGCCATTTCAAGAGCGCCACCGAGAGCTACCGCCGGTCGCTATATGCCTGGTACGCGCGCCTATGGTCGCAATCGCCGGACGCCGAAACGCACTGGAGCGTGGAAGAGCTGGAAAAGACCAGCGATACCAACCCGCACCTGTACGAGTGGCTGTGCACCAGCTCCTGGGCGTTGATCGAGCAGCACCGGGCAGACGTAAAAAAAGGCTATCGGGGTCCGTCGGAGAAATTGCCCGCACCGGCCGCACCGGCGACCCCGTCCTAGCCGCCTTCTACCTGGCGCAGCACGTCAATGCCGCCGCGGGCGGGATGGTGGTCGCGCCCTGGGAAGTGTACGACCTGCCCGAGGAATGGTTGGAAGGGGCGCGGGCGCTCACCACGCGTGTGGACAAGGCCAAAAAAGCGCACTCAGTCATTGACCAGCGCCTGGCCTCCTGGCAGGCCAACCACCCGGCCTATCAAAAGCACTTGTAGTGGTAGCCGACTGCGCTACCATCATAGATAGAGATTGACGATGGCTCAAAAAGTTTTCAACATCATCATCAAGTTGCTCAAAGAGGGCGGCGCGGACAAAGAAACCGTCAGCGGGCTGATCGATATCAAGAACGCCCTGGTCACGGGCGCGGCCATCGCGGGTACGTTTGCCGTCGCGTATAAAACGGTGGACAAGGTGCTGGATGAAACGGTGGGGAAATTCGCCACCTACGCCGCCGGTGTGGACGTCTTCCACTCGGCCTTGACCACCACGACCGAGGAAGCAAGCCGCCTGATCCAGGTGGCGGACGATTTCGGCATCTCCGCCGAGGAGATGCAGAAATCCATGTTCCGGGCCGTTAAGGAAGGCATGGAGCCGACCATCGAGGGGCTGGCCGGCATGGCCGACGAATACAACGCACTAGCCACTCCGCAGGAGAAGGCCGATTTCCTGGTGAAGAACTTCGGCAAGAGCAGCCAGGAGCTGACCCGCCTGCTGGGCGAGGGCGGGCAGGCCATCCGCGACCGGGCGGCGGCGGTATCCGAGGGCCTGGTGATGGACGAGGCTGCCATCCAAAAGGCGCGCGATTACGCATTTGCGCAGGATGAGCTAAATGATTCCATTGATGGATACAAGATAGCAATGGGGGAGCGCTTCATACCCGCAATAACCGCGGGGATCGTATCGATGACAGACGCGGCGACGGCGAACCAACTATATACACGAGCGATGGAGCTCGGGATAGACGTTGGGCGAAACATGGGGACTGGAATGGTGGCAGTGAATGGAGTGCTTGTTGACCAGACTGAGTTATTGAGGCTGGTGAAGATAGCTGAAGAGGAAGCTGCGGATGCCGCTTACTATCTAGCCGGCGGCGACGACGAGGCTGCGCGCTCACTGGCTAAAATGGCTACGGGGCTAAAGGATGCCGGGGATGCGGCCGGGATGACGGATGAAGAATTTAATACTCTATATCGGACCATTGGGACTTTGCAGAAAATCACCGACGATTACAACACGACACAGGGCGAATTGGTCACAAAGCAGGGTGAGATTATAACGGCGATCGACCTGGCGATTTCGCAGGGTTATAGTCCGGCGGGGACAAAAATACAGGGATTAAAGACCGATTTAGAGAATGTCAATACCGAGCTGGAGAATAATGCGAAGGCCTTCGAAGACAATAGCAAAAGGGCTATTTTTGCCATGATCGCTTCCGCTGCCGCAGCGGACAGTTGGCAGGCGGGCGAATTCGATGCGCTTATGGGCGTGGCTGAGGCGTGGGGGATTTATAGCCCAGAGGTAGTAACTCAGGCGAAAAATATCCAGGACGCATTAGATGATGTTGACTCCTCGAACCTGGGTGACATACAGGGATATGCCGAATGGATGATTGCACACCCGAACATTAGTCAATCATTTGATATCTGGGTAACCACCCATGAAAACATAGAATACACATACACGGGCGCGGGATGTTTTATTGCCGGAACTCTAGTGACCCTGGCCAGCGGGGACCTAAAACCCATCGAGGAAATCCGGGTCGGCGAGTGGGTTTTGTCGTGGAATATCAAAACGGACGAGCAAATCAAGGCCGAAGTTTGCAAGGTTTTCCATCACGCTGCGGACATAATGTCCGGTTTTATCTTGGTCAACAATACGCTGGGCATAACGCCAGAACACAGCATATTCGTAAATGGCCATTGGGCAAAAGCTGGTCGGCTGCATTTAGGCGATAGCTTAATGGACATGAACGGCCAGACGATAATCATCAAAAAACTCGAATGGATCGAAAATCGGCAGCCGGTGTACAACCTGCACACCAGACACAAAACGCATAACTACTTTGCGGGAGGCGTATTAGTACATAATACCCAGGCGAAAATGAAAATGGCTGCCGATTATGGCAGATTGAGCAATACTGGTAGATTGACTGACTATGGTCGCAATATGCGCAGTGGCGGGAAGCCGCTTCAATTACCTAGCGGGTTTGAACTGATCAACGGCGAAATTCGGAGCGGAGGCAAACCAATACAAACTGGCATACCAATAAGTGAATTAATAACCAATTTGATCGGTGGGGGTAATGGACGCCCCATTGATGTTTCGATCTCGCAGCAAAACATACAGGACTTAGCCAGTGCTATAGGTTTCGAGATTGAAGCATTGAGAGGCGCTGAGGTTAGAACCCCGCCGCTGGCGGGAGACTATGGTCACATAGGCGAAATTCGAAGCGGAGGCAAGCCGATACAAATCCCTGCTGGACCGGAAAGATATACTAGGGCACAGAATGGCGGCGATTTTTGGGTGCAGAAACCTACATTCTTCCTGGCCGGGGAGGCCGGGCCGGAGCGGGCCACGTTCACGCCGCAGGGCAGCGCACCGGCCAACGCGCCCGAGATGGGGCGGCTGATGAGCGCCGTCGCCTCTCAAACCGTCCAACTACGTTCCCTTCAAAGCGCCCTCGAGGACATGCCCGGGCTTTTTGCGGCCGAGATCCAGAAGCGGATGTAAACCGACCGAGTAGGAGCTGCGCATGGAAACCTTCACCTGGAAACTCGAGCTAAAACTGGATGGCGTCAACTGGACCGACTGCACATCCGACGTAGCCCTGGCGGACGGTGCCATCGAAGTTACGGGCGGATTTCAGTCCACCTCGCTGGTGGACCTGCTGGCCAATCCCGGCTCGATCTCGTGGGTGTTCGACAACTCCGCGGCCAACTCGGCGCACCTGGCCGGATATTACACGCCCGGGCACACCAACTGCCGCAGCGGGTTCGCAAAAAACGTCCGGGCGCGCTACAGCGAATATTACAACAGCGTCAGAATCTACCAGGGGGAGTACTGGCTGCAGAAACCGATCCCAAGCCCCGGAGTATTCGGCGAAGCGGTGACACGCTGCCGGGCTGTTGATTGGCTGGGATTGATGACCGGCGTGAACCTGCCGATCATTCTCATACAAACCAATCAGCGCGCCGACCAACTGCTCACCACCCTGCTGGCAGCCACCACTACCCAGCCGGCCGGCACCGATTACGACACCGGCGTCAGCACCTTCTACAAAGCCTTCGATACCGAGTTGTGTGAAAAAGATACCGTTTATTCCGTTTTAGGTAAGATCTCCCGCTCGGAATACGGCCGCATTTTTCTTCTACCCAGCACGGGCGGAGGCGGGGTGTTGACTTTCGAGTGTCGCGGCGCGGATGCAGCCAAAACCACCCCCCTGGGGACGATCTCGAACGTGATGGAGGATGTCGAGATCCTGGATAACGCCGATCAGATCTATGATCGGGTGCAGGTGACGGTTTATCCAATAGAACCCGAAGCGAGTAGTTTTATCGTTGCCTTCCGGCATCCCCACCTTCCTCTGGCAGCATACGAGGAAAGAAAATTTATAATCTATTTTTCAGAAGGCATCAGTGGTACCGGAGGCCGGATTTCAGTGGAGATGGTCTACGAACTAGGATATGGGAATACATACTTCTTCGGCACGGTGAACGACGATTACAGCGATGATCTACATGCCAACCTATTATTCACAGGGTCAGTCGTCGGGGCGAACTGCGTATTGCTGGATATTACTAATAGCGGCGCGGTCGCAGGATATTTTAATTGGTTCGGGCATAAAGGGACGAGATATAATCGTTCCACCCCCTGGACTAGGGAACTCGGGACCGGCGGCCTGCGCGTCCTGACGGTAGACATGGCCTACGAGAGTGACCAGGCAATGGCCGAATCTCTCGCCGCAACTTTGCAGCCCCTTGCCAGCAGTAACACCCGGCGGAGCTGCCGGGTGAAATTCCATGCCAACAAATCGGCGGCCTTGATGGCGGCCGCCATGAGCGGCCTGATCTCCACCCGTTGGACGATCGCCGAGACCCAGACCGCCCTGAACAGCGACTTCTTCATCGCCGGGACCAAGCGGAGTGTCGGCCCGGGCAACCGGCTGGACGTGGAGTGGCTGTGCCGGCCGGTGTAGAAGACAGGAGATAAAAATATGAATAGAGCCCACGGTGTGGATCTCTCCCATTGGGATGGCAGTTTCGATCCCGGCAAGGCGACTGGGCGGATCGATTTCGCCATCATGAAAGTCAGCGAGAGCCTGGTGAAGTCTCCTGCTTTTGCGGCCATCTGGTCGGGGGTCGAAAAGGCGGCCGTGCGCGGCGCGTATCACTACCTGCTCTCCGGCTGGGATTGGAAGCTACAGGCGGATAAATTCTGGAACATCGTCCAGGATTACCCGTTCAACCTGTACGCGCTGGACTTCGAAGGCATTGGCAACGTGATGGATGCAAAGTTCGCGAACATGGCGCACCTGTGGATGGACCACATCCAGGAGAAGGCGGGCAAAAAGCCAGTCTTGCTGTACACCAATCCGGCGCACTACGATGCGGAGCTTTACCCCTATGGGGATTGGATGAAAGATTATCCGCTGTGGATCGCCCAATACTGGACAACCAACGTGGGGCCGACCAGGGAGCCTGCCTTGCCCAAGAAACGCAAGGCAGGAGATTGGACCATCTGGCAATATGCAAGCGAAATAAATTTCGCTGGACACGGAAAAGAATATGGGACCGGATCGAAGAGCGTTGACCTGAACGTGTTCAACGGCACAGTCGCAGACATGCACACCTGGTTGGGGATTCACGAACCTCCGGCAGAAACGTTGTTCGAATTGATCCAAAACCAAAATGAAGCGGCGATCCGGCGGGACGAGCTGGCGCGGCTCGAGGCATATATCGAGAACCGGAAAGCGCAATTGGGAGGCTGACATGGTCAATGGCAACGACGGCACGGATATTCTCATTCAGCAAATCGATGAATTCCTATCTAAAGGAACCTCGCAGATAAAACAGAAGGACGCGCTTTGCCTGGTCCTGGCGACCACACGCGCCGTGCTGAAGCAGGTAACTACCGAGCGCAAACGGGTGGACAGACTCAAGGACCGGGTTGACTTGATGTGGCCTGCCTATCGCGTGATGATCTGGCTGGCGGCCATCCTGGGCATATCTGTCATCGCCTTGCTTTTCTCCCTGGCCACTGGCCAGGCGATGATCATCATCAAGTAGGTTCTGCGGTTCAGCGGGACCATTCGAAAGGAGAACACTGTGACCCCCATTTCTTTCACCCCTGAGGTAATCGCCGGCATGGTAGGCTTTATCCTGATGCTGGTCTTTGCCTACTTACCCCGCCTGCGTGTTTGGTACGCCGGCCTACAAACTGAAGTCAAGAGATACATCATGATCGGCCTATTGGCGGTGGCAGCGGTAACCATCACCCTTCTGTCACAATATGGCATTATCCCCACCACGGGGCCGGTCACATGGTTGGATTGCTCGAAGGTGATCTTGGCTTTGCTGATCACCAACCAACCAACCTACTTGATCGCCCCGATGACGGCGGATGTCAAAGCGGCCAAATTAGCCCGCTCGGCATAGCCATCTGACAGGCCTAACGTACAGGGAGCGGGTTTTACCCGCTCCCGGCGCGAATAATGAAAATATACATTGCAGGACCCTATTCTGGCGGAGATCCGATCGCCAATGTCCGGCGCGCTATTCGCGTTGCGGATGCCATCGCGGCCCTGGGGCACATCCCTTTCGTTCCCCATCTCACCCACTTCTGGCACCAGATCAGCCCGCACCGGTACGAGTTCTGGTTGGATTACGACATGCACTGGCTGGAGCTATGCGATGCGGTCTATAGGATCGACGGGGCAAGCCCCGGGGCTGACCGGGAAGTAAGGCGGGCCGTGGAAGCGGGGATGCCGGTCTACTACTCGCTCGAAGAGCTGGAGGAAATTTGAAACGCACCATACTGGCAATATGCAGCGATCTGCACGGCGGCCACCGACACGGCCTGCTCAACCCCGAAACGCTCCTGGACGAGATCGACGAGAAGGGGAATATCATCGAACAATATCATCCCCCGCTCAATAAAATCCAGGAGTACCTGTGGGAAAAGTATACAAACTGGCTCAGCGAAGCCTTCGACTACGCCAAAAGGGACGAGGTTGTTTTTGTACTGAACGGCGATCTGACTGCCGGGAACAAATACAAACAACTGCTCGTCTCTGACCGCTTGGCAGACCAGATCATCATTGGCGAGGCAAATGCCGCCCCGATCTATGCCAGAAAGCCAAAGGCAGTCAGGCTGATCAAAGGGACGGGAGCGCACGTATTCGACAACGGCAGCGCGGAGATCCTGATCGCCACGCTGCTGAAGGCAGCCTATCCCAAGACCTCGACGCGGGTTTACGACCATGCGCTGATGGAAATCGGCGGAGTGGATGTGGACATCTCCCACCACGGCCCGCCGACGGGATCCAGGGAATGGTTGAAAGGCAATGAAGCCCGGTACTACTTGCGCAGCCTGATGCTGCAAGAGATCGTTGTGGGGAACATCCCGCCCAGGCTGGTCTTCCGGGGTCATTACCACGACTTTATCGAGGAAACGCTGAAAATAAAACATGATGGGGAATGGTACACCAGTACGTTGGTGATCACCCCATCGCTGACCTTCATAACCGATTACGCGCGCATGGTAATGCGCAGCCCCAATCGTGTCACGCACGGGATCGTGCTGGCCGAGCTCATTGATGGTGAACTGCTGAGAGTGGTGCCAATGCTACAGACCGTTGACATACGGTCCAAGGAGTCCTTATGACCAAAGATGTTGGTGATGCGACCAAAGATATTGGTCGTGATGTGGGAGAGGCGCTGTACGACGATGCCTTGCTCGAACAGGTCTTACGCGAATCTGCGAATGATATTCCTCCCATACGCCCGAAAGGATATGGGATCACCATGCAAGAATTTGCTACTGCCAAAGGCTGCAGCCATCAGACAGCAGGCAAATGGTTAA
>Ga0315288_10000814_pt1 | contig 39760 bp, 42 predicted proteins | sample YL17G11_20_MG_FD_203454 | JGI IMG/M metagenome (GOLD analysis project Ga0315288, IMG submission 203454) | Sediment microbial communities from Yellowstone Lake, YNP, Wyoming, USA - YL17G11_20 | ecosystem: Environmental > Aquatic > Freshwater > Lake > Sediment | place: USA: Wyoming | collected...
GTGGATAAGTTCTCATTATAACACCACTTACTTCTGTAGCGCGGCTCTGTGAGCCGCGAAAGCCGCCGGTCACAGACCGGCGCTACAGCAAAGGGTGTCACCATCAAATATGATCTATCAGGCAGGTTGTCTCCATCTTCTTAGGCCGCCCGGTGGCCTCGCCGAACAGGTTGTTGAAAAAGGGTCAGGGGCTGTCATCCTGAGGAGTCGCATGAAGCGGGAAGCCACGGTCAGTGTCTTTTCAATCCTGGGTTTTTGTACTAGAAGGCCTGATGCGAGACCAGCACGGCTTTCTGCTGAAGCAACTGCTCGATCACCTGAGGGTCCCGAGTGGAAGGCGTATAATTCATAGCAGAACATAGTTATCTTTGGAGTCGGCACGAGTGCGTCAAGAGATTTCTTTTGGCAAAACACAGGGCGTGCGTATTGGTCTTGTTTGGCAGGCTTACGTCACTCGCTACGGACTTGTGCAGAGCGACGAAGAAGAGGAAAAGAAGAGGGCTTAATTTGGTAGGACGAGAGGAGGGGTGTGAGAAGATCTGTCACTGCAACGGTCCGACGTGCTCTCATCGGGCAACATCGCCACCATGTACAGGGCCAGCCCCTGGGAAGCTAAGGGTAATTTCCGTGATTGAGTTCACCAGAAAAAAGGTCATAATTGCGAGAGCTTCGCGAGGAAGGGTTCGCTCCCGCAGCAGGGAGCTTTCTGGCCAAGTCGGCAGGTAGCAACCCAGGCAATCAATAGGGCCAGCACAAAGGGAATAGTCCCCAGAAAACCGCTCTGAATCAAAGCGTCGATGAGAGTGTTGTGCACGTTCTGCCCCTGGAGGTAGAGCCTATCTGCCCAAAACCCCAGGCCGACAAATGGCGATTCCATGAAAATCGCCCAGGTTGTGGGGATGGCCAAATCTGGAAAAAGCTGCTATCTACCTTGCGCGCCGGGTGCCAGGAGCCGCGGTTGAACGCAGCACATGCGAGCGCGAGGAGCAACGCCGATTGCTGACCTTGATCTTCTCGTTTGCCAGGCCAGCACTTGGACATAAGCTATGAGGGGCGCGCTAAGAAGCCAGGGGGTCCCGAATAACGCAAAGGTTGATTCCGTAATCGAGGCGATGGTGAAGAAAGCGAGAACGGCGGGAATCTCAATCGGCAGAGGGGACAACCCCCGCAACGGCCGGGTCCGATAAAGTCGGACCACAAAAATCCAAGCACCCACCACTGCCGCCACATAGGGAATTGTTCCCAACACGCCGGTCTGAACCAAAGCGTGAAGCAGGGCGTTGTGCATATGCTGGCCGGTGAGGAAGATCCGGTCAGCGTGAAAGCCCCAGCCCAGCCAGGGGGACTCCTGGAAAAGCGCCCAGCCTGCCTGCCACGTCACCGTCCGTCCAGTGAGGGTGGGGTCAAGCGGCGCACCTCGCGTCAGGTACAACCAGAAAGCCTGGTAAGATCCCGTGGCGGCGAGCAGCAGACCTGCCACCGGAACCCCGGCGAGGAAAAGCGGCCTTAAGCTGCGGCGCAACCACAGGAGCAGGAACGCACCAGCCAGGAAAGCTAAGAGCGCCGTGCGCGCCTGCAGAAAGACTATGCCGTACACGGAGAAGAGAAGCACGAACGCCCAGATAAGCCTGGACCTCGCAGTGCCCTGCCAGAGCCTGGCCAAGGCCGCAAGGCCTGCTATGGCAGCGTATCTTGCCGCACCCGTGGACCGTGTTGTGGCCATCCCAAACAGTTGGTCCGGCGGTGAAGCACCGCCCCCAGAAGGCTGCACAACCAGCAAACCTCCTGGCCCGAGTTTCACTTCGGGATCAAACCAGACGGCGGACAGGATAGCTGCTGCTAGCAAGATGACGACAATCCAGTTCAGTCCCATCAGGCGAGAGAGACAGGGCAAGGGGTCGACCTCGCTGAGACTGGCCCAGAGCACCAGGATAACTGAGGCGTATTGGCATGCCCAGTACACGGCCGTGAGCGGCTGACTCGAAACAAGAAGGGACGAGATGATACCGATGAGCGCGTAGAGAGCCAACAGGCCGAGCGGTCCGGCCAGCGTGCGTCGTGGCGGAGTGCCTTTCGCCAGCAGCATAAGGCCAGCCAGCCACCCGGCCAATATGGGTAGCAGGGCGCGTAGCCCATGAAGCAAGTCGAGGGCATTTCGGGGGAAGCCAGGTTCAAGAAGTCGTCCAAAATCGGTATTGTAGCCGCCCCACAGCATCAGCCAGAGGATTCCGTATAGCAGCGTGCCCCGCAGCGGGCGGGGATAGCTTTCTGCACTCCGGGGAACCAAGAGGTCCTGCGTCATGGTTGCATTCCAGCCTGATCCCTTAAGCACAGCTACCTACGCTTCGCCCTGTTGTATACCGAGTGCGTCCTGGTAGATTTCCAGCATGCGCTCACCGAGCCTGTCCCAGTGATAGAACCGCGCAGCACGCTCTCGAGCTGCCTTGCCCAAACGAAGGCGGAGTTCCTCGTCGGTATACAGGCGTTCCAGTGCTGCCGCGAGATCGCGTACAACCTGCTCAGGAGAGAGTGGAGCTACCTTGACGCCGCAGTCCTCAGTCACATGCATGCGCGGCCCGCCCAAGTCTACACAGATCACCGGCTTGCCGGCCGCCATGGCTTCCACTACCACCAATCCGCCTCCATCCCGCAAACTTGGGAACAAGAACACATCGCACGCGCGCATGGTGGACCAAAGCTCCTCCTGAGGTTTCCATCTCTCAAACCTGACCCGCTCCTGCAGCCCGTATTTGCCAACTAAACTTCGCAACCGGGGAAGCTCTGGACCATCGCCGACTATGGCGAATTCCACTCCATCACTCCGGCCGGCCAAGCCCGTCCGCGCGACAAAGGTTCTGAATGCCCCGATGGCTAAGTCAAATGCTTTGAGGCGGACGAGGCGTCCGGCCGTAAGTATCCGGTACGTCTCCTTAGGCTGAACCCCCGGCGTGAACCCCTCAAAAGCAGCGGATGGTACACCGTTGAGCGAGAAGAGCTGCACTTTATGCTGCCACTTTTGCGGCACTGCGTTGAGCGCCTCCCGGTTACAGACCAGGATGGCCTTGGCACGTCGTCGACCCAGCACAAAGAACGGATCGTGCCGGTATAACCACTGCCCGATGGTTCGAACCTGCTCCCACACACGTTCACGGAGAGGGTAGGTCCGAACGAACGCCTTCGGCGTCCGGTGTGCTCCCCCGCCTGGACCTCGAAGGTAAGGCACCGGCAGCAAGGCGCCGATAATACTCGCCATCCAGTCATTGGTATAGCTGAGATGATGAAAAGCATGAAAATGAACGCGTTGATGAAGCTTCCTGGCAACCAAATACGCTTTCCATTGCCACAAGTAGGCATACAACTGGAGGCCGCCTTGATGCCGTAACAAGGGATGCAGCCAGCCCGGGAGGTCCACGTAATGAAACTCCACACCGGGAAGCGGCTCCTTTTTCAGGGCGACTTCAAGCGCGTCACGGTTCTGGGCGGCGGTGAGCACCCACAACCGATGCACGCGGCCCAGGCGCTTGACCAAGCTCCAGGCCATCAGGTCTCCCCCGCCGGGAAACCTTACCGCTGGGTCGACAACGCAGGCGTAAGCGCACACTAATATACGAGAACCCATCCCTTTATCCCGCTAACGATGCCTCTTTATAAGCAACGAGATGGAATGTCTTGTCCCAGCGTGGATAAGTGTCGATGCGGCTGAAGCCGACCGATCTGAGCAAATCCCCGACTGTCTCCGGTTTTATATCGGCTGGGAGCCGCGCCGGATGGACCTCGCAGCAGACCAGCTGACAAGCATGATGGGCCAGCGTGCGGCGTAGACCCTGGATCACGGCGTATTCGTAGCCTTCGACATCAATCTTTACGGCCCGAGGTAAAGGCAAATTCTCGGCTAGCACTAATTGATCACCTTCAACGATATCCACCACTTCTCCAGGGCCCTTTCCCTCAGGGGTGTGCACCAGGCTGGCCCCTCCGATTACTTCGCCCGAGTAAAGCTTGGCCTGACCGCTTCGTTCTCCCAGGGCCTTGCGAAAGCAACGGACGTTCGTCAAGCCGTTCAGTTTAAGATTGTCGAGCAAGTGGGCATAAGTCTGGCCCTCGGGTTCGAAGGAAATCACCTGGCCTCCGTCGCCCACAACCTTTGCCAGCAAGACGGTGTACAGGCCAACGTTCGCACCGACATCAAAGACGACCTCGCCCGGCTTAAGAGAAGTGACCAACCGTTCCAAGACCCGTTGCTCTCCCCCTGCGCCTCCTGCCGACTCAAGAAGACGCAACTCTTCCGGGGTGCGAACATAGAATTGGGCGCTTGTTCCAGCCAATTTCACGAGCACGATCCCATCGCGTGGCCGTGCCCACCAGTAATACCATTTCCTGAGAATTGAGCGCAGGCCAAGCAACCTGGCACTCGTGATAACTACTCGTCGATAGGTAAGGCGTTTTAGAAGTTGCATTGAACGGGCTCTATCCTTGGAGTGTTCCGTGTCGCATTCCTTCTTGGGCTGTCCCGCCAGTCCGGCGTACTAGGTCCTCTAGGTGAGGCGTCTGAGCAGAAGACTCATTTTTCATTCCCCGTTGACTGGACTTGCTCCACCAGATAATTTCTCGAACGTAGCCAGCATGCTGACTCGCAGGCCAGCCAGGCATTCGAATCGATTGACAAGGCGCTCGTATGCCACACCCAACATGAATGCGGGCCAGAACCAACCCAAATACCCGGGTTGCGCCTCATATAATTCCAGCTCGGTGATCCGGAAACCCGCCCGGGATGCAACCTCGCGTAAGTGGCGGGGAGTATTGGCCCGGTATCTTGTGGGCGACACGTCCCCTTCGAAACGGCCATGCCGGGCCAAGAACCAGCGGTGAAACCAGTGAGGAGTCAACCGGGCTACCATGCATACATAGTGGTAGCGGTTGGGAGTCAATAGAACCAGTTTACCTCCCGGACAGAGCACGCGAGCTGCCTCGCGGAGGGCATCCACAGGGCGCTCCAAGTGCTCCATCACGTAACGCATAATCACCAGATCCACAGAATTGCCCACGAGCGGGAGTTGGTACAGGTCGCCTCGAACCCTGTAGCCCACCCAAGAGTTCTCGCGGATTCTGGGAGAGATGTCTATTCCAATGAGCCGGCGGCAAAATTCGCGCCATGGCGTGACAGAGGTGGCCCGCCCGCAGCCTAAATCCACCACAACCCAGTCGGGCTTGGAGTGGCGCATGATCATGCGCAGGAAGTGCGCGATTTCATCTTCGTAGTCGCCATAGTAGTGTGCGCGGGCGCGCGCCACTGGATAGTGCAGCGCATTCAAGAAACGATCTATCAAGGACGAGCCGAATTCTTCTCCACAGCCCATTCCCGGCACATCAAAACTCCTATTGTAGGCGCTGTTTCTGGTCCGCCAATTCGCGGAATCCAATATCGAAAGAATCCACGGTCTTTTCCCGTGTTTCTCCTCAGTGGGCGCTCCGGCCAAGGCAAGCGCCTCGCACTAGCTGGCTTGCATGCGCTTCCTGTGCACGATCTCCAGAAGCTTCGGTTCGAGGCCGGCCATGATCTCCTTCCAGGCGTATCTTCGCTCCGCGAGCTGCTGGGCAGCAGCACCCACTGCAAGCCGTCGCTGGGGGTTACGGAGCAGATTGAGCACTCGATTGCTGAAGTCTGTCTCGTCGTCAGCAATCAGCAGGTGCTTACGGTCAATCACGTCCAAGCCTTGGCAGCCGATTGATGTGGAGACCACTGACCTGCCCGAGCTTTTGTACCAGACAGCATGAGAGAGTCTACATCACAGCCTTAGGCTGTGAAACTGGATTTGGTGGCCCCAGGGGGCTACAGGCCGCCGGCGCCGGCGGCCTGTAGCCCAGACCCTAGTGCGGCCGCGCCCAGCGGTAATACCAGTTCCGACGAACCGTCCGGAGGCCAAACGCCCGGGCGAGTCTTATCAATTCTGGCCGGTACGTCAGGTGTCTCAATAGCGTAATCATCAGGGAACTTACAGGAGTTGCTCCCTTCCGCGGCTCGAACTTAGTTGTTGCGACCGGAGACTTCTACCTCGGAGTTCTTTCTGCAAGTACCTGCGACTCACCCTTTGGAAGCCAGGACATGATAATCAGGGATTACGTGGCAACGAAGGATATCAATACGAGTGAAGCCGAGGGATTTCAGTGAGTCAAGAACTTGTTCCGGTTTCACGCCGTCTGGAAGTAGGGTTGGATGTACCTCGCAGGCGACGAGTTGGCAGGCCGGATTCGAAAGAGTGCGCCTAAGCCCGCGAATTACCGCGTATTCGTACCCTTCAACATCAATCTTCACAACCCGGGGTATAGGTAGATTTTCCGCTTCTCGAAACTTGTCGCCCTCCACGACCTGCACGATTTGGTGAGTCATCTTTGGCGAGCGTGGTCGTGTCAAACTGGAGAACAAGAGGTCAGCATCGGAAAAGTACAGCTTCTCTTTGCCGCTGTGGTCGCCGAGTGCTACCTGGAAGGCGCGAACGTTCGTGACGGCGTTTAGCGTCAGGTTATCCCGAAGGCTCTCGTAGCTTTGGCGTGCAGGCTCATAGGCAATCACCTGGCCGTGGTTGCCCACTGCTCTGGATAGAAAGACAGTATACAAGCCTATATTGCTTCCAATGTCGTACGCCACGTCTCCAGTCTGGACGTTACGCGCCAAGAATTCCATTACCTCCCGCTCCCAGTCCCTTGTTTCCACCTTTCCGAGCATCCGCAATTCCTCGGGTGTATGAACATAGAACTGGGCATTCATACCGGCCAACTTCAGCTGGAAGATGCCATCCGCCGGCCGCGCCCACCGGAAGTAACACTTCCGCAGAAACTCCCGAAGACCACAGGCGCGAGCGAGCCAAATCAGCTCTGGCCGATTCGTAAGCCGTTTCAGAAGTTGCATCGAATGACCTCTCACCTTGAAGCGTTACGTGTCAAATCCCTGCTGGGGTTGTCCCGCCAGTGGGGCGTATTAGATCCTTGAGTTTCGGCTCCAGGTCGGAGATGAGCGGTTCCCAAGCGTATGTCTCCACCGCCAGCCCTCGCACCGCTGCAGCCAAGGCCTGGCCTCGCTCGGGGTCACGTAGCAGCTCGATGACCCCACGGCTGAAGTCGGCCTCGTTATCGGCAATGAGGAGGTGCTTGCCGTCAATCACCTCGAGCCCCTGGCAGCCGCAATGATTCCGGCCTGTAGGTCAGACGCGTGAGCAAGTTTGCCGCATCGGATTCGCTCCTAGCCCACATACTGCCTCGGCATCGTGCCTTCACTAACCTAAGCTCTTTGCACTCCGGAGTTTCCTCGAACTAATCGCGCCAGGTGTCGTGCAATCCGTTTAGCCGCTTTGCCGTCTCCAAAAGGATTGGGTCGGGGTGCGCGTTCGCGACGAGGGCGCTCCTCATCGAGCAAGTAGGCGACGGCGGTTCGTATCGCCCGGGGATGCGTACCCACGAGTTGGCATACTCCAGCTCGCACCCCCTCCGGACGTTCGGTTTTCTCGCGCAGCAACAGCACGGGACGGCCAAGTGATGGCATTTCTTCTTGAATCCCACCGGAGTCGGTCAGCACCAAGTGAGCTCTTATCATCAACCAGACAAATGGCAGATACTCCAGCGGCTCAATGAGGTGGATATGAGGTACTGCGCCGATGGACCTCCAAACCGGTTTGCGCACATTGGGATTTGGATGAACCGGGTAGACGATCTCGATGTCATTACGACTCAGCGCAAGTTGCTTCAGGGCGAGGCAAATGCCATCTAACCCTGGCCCGAAATTTTCCCGGCGATGTGCTGTGACCAGGATTAGCTTCCGGCTTTCCCAATTCAATCCGGCCAGCCCAGGTATACGCGGCGGTTGTCGAAGCACGCACCGCCGAGCTTCTAAGAATGTGTCAACAGCCGTGTTCCCAGTGACGAAAATCATTTCCGGACGAATGCCTTCTCGGAGCAGATTATCCCGCGCCCACGTGGTGGGGGCGAAATGATAGTCAGCTATGTGGGTGATCAAGCGGCGGTTGATTTCCTCTGGGAAAGGGGCGAACCGATCCCCGGTTCGCAAGCCTGCTTCAATGTGCGCGACGCGAATTCGCTGGTAAAACGCAGCGAGACTTGCGACAAATGCAGTAGTGGTGTCACCTTGCACCAGAATCACGTCTGGTCGCAGCTCTCTGAGTAGCGATGAGAGCCGCAGCATGGTGCGCGCCGTCAACTGATCGAGCCCCTGATTTGGCGTCATCACATTCAGATCGTAGTGCACAGGAATGCGAAACAAGCGTGTAACTTGGTCGAGCAGATGACGATGTTGACTAGTCGCACAAACGGTGACCTTAAATCCCTGTCGGCGGCGCAGGAGTTCACGGATCACGGGGGCCAGCTTGATGGCTTCGGGTCGTGTGCCGAGAACTACAAGAGCGCAGAGCCGCTTATCTTTCATTGCTTAAACCGGCGAGAGCAGGCTACTACATTAGGGTCTCCACAAGATCTGATGTCCAAAACCATTCCCATTTTTTGAAAGCACCTTCTCAAGGCACCGTAGTACTTCTCTAAAGTCAACGTCCCAGTTGTACTTCTCCCGGATCGCCTGCTTGCCTCTTTCCGCCATCGCCGCCCGCTCTTCTGGGGTGTTCTTCAACCGCAGGATAATCTCTGCCACATCCCGATGGCTGCTGCCTGCCCGAATGATCGCACCGCAACCTACCTCCTCGATAATTCTCACGGTAGGTGCCATCGCGGTTGACAAGACCGGCAGTCCTGCTGCCATATAATGAAAGAGTTTGTTGGAGACCGTGCTATTGGTTAGAGCATTGACGTCGTAACAGATAAGTCCCAAGTCTCCTTGTCGAAGCCACGCAGGGACATCTCCTGGGTCAATCACCCCAGCGAGCACGACGTGGCCCTGAAGTCCAAGGGTTTCAACCAGCGCTTCCAACTGCGGGTGACCAGGTCCGACTCCGCCAATCAGTAGCCGTACCCTCTTGTCTCGCTCCAGAACGTACGGCAGGGACTGTAAGATTAGATCGATCGGGCCAACGCTTTCGTGGAAGACCCCAATATACATCAGTGTGAACTCTTCGTTTTCTTTGCGAGGCCGCTGTCCTCCCCGTTGAAGCTCCTGGAGCCCCGCGGTATGACGAACGACGCTGACTTTTCCGGTTTTGCGGAGGCGGGCCGGCAAACCTTCGAGGCGCTCCTCGATCACAACCCAAACATGGTCGGACAGCCTCGCGCACAACCGCTCTAGAATCCCTACCAGAAGTCCGCTTCGAGTGATGTTGTGGGCTAAGCAAGTCTTTGGGCGGAGTCTAACCAGTTCCTCATTATTCTCCTGGAGGTCCAGTACGATCGGTCTGCGGAGTAGCCGGGCCGCAAGGATTGCTGGCAATGCAATCCGAATATTGCTGGCGATAAACACGTCTGGCCGTTCCTTCCTCGCCGTCATTACAATCCACAGCACCCAGAAGGGGTTCAACGGGAAGGGCGAGCTCAGCCAATTGTAGAATCGCGATTTGAGGAAATAACCAAAGCGATAGACTCTAGCGTACTCGAGGTCCTCCACTTCCGCTCTTTGCTTGCAATTCCACGAAACGAAGAACACGTGGTGACCGGCCTCACGCAAGGAGATAGCTAGCTTGCGTGGCCTTACTTCCCCGACATGGGGGTAGTCATTCTGGAGCACAATCGCTACATTCATGTTGCACGTTCGCCGCCGCGCGAATGAGGGGCCTCGACGTTCGACTCTGAGTAAACATATAAGCGCGCGGCTTCGGCCGCGACGACAAGACTATGTTCGCCGCCGCCAGGAGCGAAGCACGAGCGGGAGAGCCTTCTGAGAGTGCTTCGGACACCCAACATCCCTGCGACCCCTGCAATTGGGTGTTGGATTGGAACATGTCTAAAGAGCTGCATTCAATCGTTTACCTTCTGACAAATCTCACTTTCCCTTAAGAACTCGTTCACAGCTTTCTTAATGCCTTGTGTGAAGTTCCCGACTGAGAATCTTTGCGCGCCTTGAGCCAAGTGGGTTCGCAGGATGGTCCGCGATCTCGGTCTGCCCTCCGCCGTTAGGCACAAACACGATGCACCCACCCTTCACCATTTCCGCCACTGCGATGCCTTCTAGCTTAACCAGTGGCCGAGCTTTGGGGGTACATCATAGGCTAGGTTATCGCCTGCCGCGGAGCCGTTCGTACGCCTCTAAGGCCGGTGAGACCTTGCCCCGAAACTGGGCCATACCGACGCTGGAATCCACTCCGATGCGAGGCAGGGCCCACCAATCGACGTTTTGCCGAGGCACCAGCGCTTCGTAGGTAGTCGTTGCAGATAGGAAGCCTGCCTCGCGGGCGCAACTCCAGGCCTGGGGGTCGAAGTGGCCGAAGGGATAAGAAAACGAAGTGATAGGATGCTCGACCAAATCCTCGAGCCTGCGCTTGGAGTCCCGCATTTCAGCCACGACGTGCTCGCGAGCCAGACCCCTCAACGACAAGTGATGAACGGTATGGGCGCCAATCTCGTGGCCACGCAATGAAAGTTCGCGGATCTGCCGCTTGTTCATGGCCGGAGTCTCATAGTAGGTTGCGCGGTAGCGGCCTCCAATACAGCCCGTAACGATGAAAAACGTGGCCTTCAGGTCCAGGTCCTCGAGGATGGGCAATGCCTGGGTGTAATTGTCGAGCGTCCCGTCATCAAGAGTCACCGCAACGAGTCCAGGTGAACCATTGGAATTCTCGCGGTTCTTGAAATCACGCAACGGCACGACATCATAGTTGGACTTCAAATGGGCCATCTGTCGCCGAAACAGTTTGAGCGGAACCGCCGACGGCAGGTCAACTCCTACACAGTGATAGAGCAGGATGGCCCGAAATCCAGCAGTCTGCCAACTCTCCAGCAAAGACAGAGTTCCAAAAACCGCATCCTTTATCCAATATTTGGGATGTCTCACGCTTTTCTCGCTTTCGCGCAATAGACCAGGGGAACAGCCCCAACGCACGGTAAAACCCGACGGGAAAACTCGTCAAGAGCCACTGCCACCAGGTGCATTAGAGGTCTGAGGATGCGCCCTGGATGCACGTAAGGGCTGATCAAGTGCGCCGCTGATGACCAACGCCCGCCCACCGCTGCCAGGGAGATCTCCTTAAACCCTGCCTCTTGCAGCAGAAGGTCAACTGCTTCGGAAATGAAGCGCCAGAAATCTTTCGGCTCAGGATAGTATTGCCAGATGAGCGGGGCCACGAGCATTAGAACACCGTCCTGTTTCAGGACCCGACGAGTTTCCTCGAGTAACTTGCCAGGATGGCGCAAAATGTAAAAGCAATTCGCAATAACAACGGCGTCTGCAACCCCATCAGCAAACGGCAGTGGCTGATTCAGGTCCGCAGCGACCGTGGGCTTGCAGCCGAGATTAAGATCGACGCCGACGTAACGGGCACCACCCCATCCCAGCAGGAGGAGATCTCCAGCTAAGTACAGTTAGACACCGCCGGAGGCGCCTTGGCGCCAACGTCGCTGCAGTCTCCTCCACTGTGGCCCCAGGTGGCGCCGAAGCCACCATTCACCTATGGCCGCCACTCCAAGAACGTCACGTTTCCAGTAATGTATGGAGAAGGTCCGGCGAGCATGTTCCGTCCAGAAGAACTTGTAATCTTCCGCACCCCGAAGAAAGTCAAACTCGGCTGCATGTAGTCGCTCGATCGCATCTTGGATAACCATGCCCTGAAGAACGGCTCCAACACCTTCAGCGGCGAACTCGGGGTCGTATCCCTTCTGGTAGTCGAAGAGTACTCTGCCTACATGAAAACCATATAGCGCAGCAACAGGCTTGTCATCGCAATCAAGTTGGGCCAGGTAGAGATACCCAGCGCGAGCCATGCGTTCCGCTAGGTCGTGATGGAAATCGCGGTATTCGGTGTGGCTGAAGTTTCCTTCCTCGGCCTTGCGCCGTCGGGAAAGCCCATGCAGGCGGCCCAGCGTTTCAAGGCATTGGCGGACGGATTCAACCGAGGAGTTGACCGTGAAGCTCACTCGATGGTTCTGCATAAGTCGTTCACGTCTACATTTGACGAAGGAGCGACGTTTTTTCTTCATGCCTCTTAGAAGCGGCTCCCAGCCAGCAGAGAGATTAACGTAGGGACAAAGGTCCCCTGGACACTCAACAACAATCCCTCCCGGTTCTGTGCGGGCGAAAAGGTGTCGTAACAGCGACTCCTCGGCAAGGCCGCCCAGTACTAGCGTGTCCCATTCTGAATGTCTCGCGAAGATTTCCTCCAGCAATCTTCTGACGATTGCTTCACGATTTTCAGTAGCAGTGAGAAAATCCAGATGGTCCGTACCAACGACCGAGGCGTGGTAGCCTAGCAATTCGAGGCTCCGCACTGGAACGACGCCATACCCTTTACGAACTACGATTCGTAAGGGCGCGAGGCCAACTACGTTGCCGTTGCAATCGCGCGCGGCTATTACGAAAAGGCGGGCGGTACCACGGAAATGACGCCACCAGGTGTGAATCCATTCCCAGGTTAGGAAGGGAACCGGACGCTGGCTAGCCCATAGTAGGCTGTTCCAAACGGGCTCGAGACGGATGAACCCGCCCTCGGTGTCGACTAGGTCGACTGAGAAGTGTAGTGGCGTCACGGCGGAATCAGCCATTTCCCTCACCGGGGGTGTTGGGTACGTACTATCGGAAATGCGCATGTTTGTGGTCGAGAAACTGGCGGACGACTCCAACAATGCCTCGCACAAAAGCTTCGGTGGAGAAGCGTTGGGCGGCGATAGATAGGTGCTTCCGCAACTCGTGTTGCATCTCTACGTTCGTAAGAACTGCTTCGATCTTGCTTACTGCATCCCCTTCGCCCTCGTAAGTAAGCGTGGGATGATTGGCAATTTCCGTCTGGCCGCCCCCATCGGGAACAAAAACAATACAACCCGCCTTGACCATCTCTGCCACCGCAATGCCAAAGGCCTCACTTTCACACGCATTGATTCCGTACCGGTGCCGTGCAAGGAGATCTCTTTTCTTCTCGCCGTATGTCAGTCCCTCCAGAAAGACCCAGTCCCGATTTTCTTCGGCGAGCTTTTTCAACTGCCTGGCATAAGGGGAGCCGTCGAGTCCACCGAGGATGTGCAGGTGCACATCCTGGCCGTGTTGCCGGACCTTTTGGAGTATCCTGATTGCGGCGTCCATGCGTTTTTCAGGGACGACGCTGCCGATGCAAAGGAAACCGTTCTTTCTATCCTCCCAGGGGACGGCCGCGACCTGCTCAGCGACGGGAGGGTAGACGGTCCGCGCTTCAATCCCGAACTCTCGGCGCAGAAGTCGCGCGCTCCAATCCGAATTTGCCACGGTAACATTACGCTTCCATGCGTCCGGGTTCGGTTTTGAGACAAGATTGCAGAACGCCAGGTATACGTTCCGAAGCGGAGAGTCACCGTACCACCACCGCCGGTAGTTCTGGAGAGAAGGGTGAAGCGTGGAGCGCCACTCTTCAACGAACGCGAAATCACCAATGAATTGGATACCGCGGACACCAAAATCACAGGGATTGTAGGCGCTGATCATCACGTCGAATTCGAGGGAAACGCGCTTTAGATATCGTTGGAAAAAGGCTCCTCTCAGGCCTGCAAATTTCGAGGTTCTCTGCAGGTCTAAGGGCATTCGAACTTCACGAATTGAGAACTCTTGTGGACTCAAGCGCGTGCCGTAGTATTCGTTAAGGCGGAGGAGATCCACCTTCCCGCCGGTAATCAAGCAGACGTCATAGTCGCGCTTCAGCGCCTCCAACAGCCAGAGAGCTCTCGCCTCAGACCCGCCGAAACCCAACTTCGGGTGCACGATGGCGACCTTAGCGCGACGCATCCTTGGCCGCTCCTTTCGAGGCTAATACGTGAATCTCGGCTTCCCTGGGAAACGATTCAATATGAGTGAAACCCAGTGAGCTGATGAGCACTGTGACTGCTTCCGGCTTCACCTCCGGAGGCAGCAAGCCAGGATGAATTTCGCAGCACAGCAGCTCGCAAGCCGGGTGGGCTAAAGTTTGCTGCAAACCGCGAAGGACAGAGTACTCGTATCCTTCGACGTCGATTTTTACGGCGCGGGGAATGGAAAGTCCTTCAGTGCGTACCAGCCAGTCACCTTGCACGATATCAACCGCTTCCGCGGCACGCTGCTGCTCGGAGTCGCCTTCGTGAGCGACCAGCGACGGGCACGCTCCTCCCCCCACAAAGAGCCGCCCCGCAGCGTTTTGGTCCCCCAGAGCTTGTCTGAAAATCCGAACATTTGACAGTGTGTTTAGCTCCAGATGGTCTAGAAGTCGCTGGTAAGCTTGGGCTTCAGGTTCGAAGGCAACCACTTGGCCCTGATTTCCCACGACCTTGGCCAAGGGAATGGCGAACTGCCCGATGTGGCTCCCAACGTCGAAGAACACGTCGCCCGGACCAAGGTTGGCAACCAAAACGTCCAGGAAATCCTTCTCCAGAAGGAAACGCCCCTCAACACCCCTTAACTCTTCCGGAGTGTGCGCGTAGAATCGGACAGCGATCCCATTCACCCTGGTTCGGAGAACACCTTCCGATGAAACCGCCCATCGGTAATACCACTTTCGGAGGGACTCCGTGAAATGAAGGGATCGCGCGAGCGTCAGGAGGCTTGAGCGATATGACAATCGCCGTAGCCCGTTCATAATATCCTTTCGTTGAGGTGTGCGGTGTCGCGCCTAGCAAGGTTGGCCGCTGGAGAATTGCGCACGGAGTCGTAGTTGGATTGGTCAACCCGCGAACTTACTCACATTGCTGCGAATAATGCCGGCGCACGAATTCTCGCACGTGGCAGCGCAGAATTGCGGGAAGGTATATGTAGTACCATAAGAAATAGGCGGGAAGGACGCACGCCATGAGTAGAAGTTTTTGCGCGTAACCGAGTCGCGCCTGTTTGACCATCAGCAGTTTTTCAAATGTGCTCCGCGCGTAAGGAAAGCGTCCCACGGGGTTCTTCTCCCCCGGATAGAGGCGTTCCAGGAACGACTTCATCTCCTCAGCGCGGCTTCTTGGCTGTGTTCTCTCTCCCCGGTTATCGCGCATAAAGAATAGTGGCTGAGGGACAACAGCAAACGGCCCGAGCAGCGAAAGCTCCAGGGCGAGAAGGCAATCTGGCCCGAAAACTCTCTGGCACAGGTGAGTTTGGCGCAGGGCGCTGGCGCGGATTAAGCTATAGACGAAAACTGCTGTGACTTGCCAGAGCACCAGATTAAAACGCAGCAACACGCTGCAGTTGCGAGTATCGATCTGCCGCACCGTAACGCCCAGATCTTCCCCGTCCTGGCCGATAAGCCGCGTCGCGGAGTTACAGAGAACGACGGCGTCGTCGCTCTCCAGTACTTCGAGGCACCGGGAAAGGTACGTGGGTGCCCAGATATCGTGACCTCCCGCCCACATGAAATATTCGCCGCAAGAGAGCCTGAACACACGATTGAAGTTCTCGATAGGGCCCAGATTGGTTTCGTTCCGGTAATAACGGACACGGGCATCTCTGGTTGCATACTTAAGGCAGATTTGTTGGGTAGCATCCTCCGAGGCATTGTCGGAGATGATCAACTCAAAGTCGGCAAAATCCTGGGCGAGGAGAGAGTCAAGAGCCTGCCGCAGGTACTTCTCCTCGTTGTAAATTGCCATGCCGATGCTGACCCGTGGCACCCTGGTGTTCATCGGTACCTATCTCCCTCTTCCCTGCAACCCCAATCCAGCGCCCCGCTTAGCCGGGTGCGCGATTTGCTCTTAGTCCGGCACTACCGCTTCCCGCATCTTCAGACGCAGCGGGTTCACGAAGCCGATGATTCTATGACGCAGTTCTTCGCCCATGATCCAGAAGGCGACGACGCCGTAGACCAGCGTCGCTACCACGTAAGCCGCCGCGAGCGCGGTAACGGAAAAGGTGCCGAGCGAAGCAAGCGCCATCCACGCACAACCATAGATCAGGATGGCTGAACCCAGGGCCCTGAGAACGTGCCAGTACCAGGCTCGCACCGGCATCCCCAGGCATTCGCGGCAGATGCGCGGCAGCCCGTAGGAATAGACGAAGATTTCGTAAACCACCCACGAGAAGCCGGCGCCGCTCAGCCCGAAAAAGTAAACAGCGATGACACTGGCCGGCAGCACCACAAACAATGCGACAAAGTTCGCCCGGGCGCCGATGTCTGGCCGCCCTACGGCGAGCGAGACAACATAGGGTGCGGTCAATGTCCCATTCATGTAATAGCCGATGCACAAAAATGTAACGGGCAGCAACAGCAGGTGTGCAGAAGGCGCGTCAAACACACGGGACAAAAGAGGGATCGCGGCAAAAGGGGCAACCGCAAAGATCGGAATGGTCCCGAAGCAAATAAGATCCTGGATCTTGTGGTAGGCGCGCAGCATCTCGCTGGTCTTGCCTGCTCCGTGCAAGGCGGAAAAGTGCGGGAAGATGGCGCCGCTGATGGCCCCGGTCAGAAGCATGCCTTGGCCAATGGCGCCGCGAGCAAAAGTATAGATGCCCAGCAAAGTCAGCGGCAGCAGCTTGCTGATGATCACCTTGTCGGCTTCCGTGAGCGCCCAGGCGCAGAGCGTAATTGTCATGAGACCCGAGGCGTAGACGACGTTCTGCTTGACTACGCCCCGGGAGAAACCGGGAAGCAGCATGGCACGAAGGGAGAAGAAGCGGGTGCACACAAACAGATAGGCCAAAAGCTGCAGTGTCAGGCAGGCGACGATCCAGTACACGACAGCGAACAGGCTGCCGTGCATCAACAGGATCAGGAAGATTCCACCCTGCTGCAGGCCCTTCGCGGAAACGTCGATGACGTTGGTAAGGTCCAGGCGCTGCAGACCAACCAACAGCGCCCTGTACAAGCCCCCGGGTAGACCCAGCAGGGCGCCGAGACTGAGGATGCGCAGGATTCTGACCGCGGTCGGAGCGTCAAGGGAGTCGAGTTTCACCCAATGGTAAACGAGGTACGGGGCGAGCGTGTAAGCAATGATCGCCAGGATGAGGTAGCCGGTCCAGTAGAACAACGAGCTTGTGCGTATGAAACTCTCGATGTACTCCGGCCGATCCGCATGGTGAGAGGCAACCTCCCGCACGGCGCTTGTGCAGATGCCCAACTGTAAGACCAGCGACAGAGCCGCGCTGAAAGCTAGAGAGAAGTAAATCAGACCCAGGGCATCGCCGCCGAGACTGCGGAAGACAAATCGAACCGCGACAAAACCAAGAACGACACTCAATCCCTGGCCGATTCCGTTATAGAGGATGTTCTTCGACACTCTCGACATAAGGTGGGACCTGGTGCTCTTCCCTATTCAGACACGCGCTGACCGAGATTGCTGCAGAATCTCCTTAAGGGACTCACAGACGCATCTGACTTTTTCCAAGGTCATATTAAGGCCGGACGGAAGGTTGATTGCATACGGGCTGATCTGATAACTCATCTTGTTCCGCTGGCGGGCTTGTTCCGCTTGCCTGAGCGTCGCATACGCCGGAAGAGAACTCAATGGGTGAAAGAATGGCCGGCAGTCAATGTTCTTTTCATCCATGGCCTGTAGCAACCTTTCCTTGCCAATACCCATCTTCTCGTCCAGAACCACGGTGACCATCCAGTAGGTGCTCTTGGTTTCGGGAGCCTCGTAATTCAAGGTCACACCATCCATGCCTGACAACTCATCCTTGTACCAAGCGAAAATCTCCCGCTTGCGGCTGCCCAATTCCTCTATCCGTTCCAGTTGGGCTAAGCCCAAAGCTGCCTGCATACTACTCATCTTGTACTTGTACGCCACCTCGGTATTGAAAAACATTTTGTCGCCGGGTTGGCGCCCGTGATCGCGCAGGAAGAGCGCTCGCTCATAGACGTCCTCCCGATTCGTAACCAGCATGCCCCCTTCGCCTGTCGTCAAGGTTTTGGAGCCGTGAAAACTGAAGGTCCCCGTGTCTCCGAGGCTGCCCGCCTTCCTGCCCTTATATTCCGAGCCGATAGCCTCTGCGGCGTCCTCGATGATGGCGATATGATGTTGCGTCGCCACGTAGCGGAGGCCGTCCATGCTAGGCATGTTCCCGTAAAGGTCCACAGGAATCATAGCCTTGGTTCGAGGGGTGATCCAGGCTTCGCAGGACGCCGGCGACAGGCACCAACTGTGTGGATCAATATCGGCGAACACAGGTGTGGCTCCAACATAGGTTATGGGTGCAGCCGTAGCAATCCAGGTTATCTCCGGTACAATGACCTCGTCCCCGGGGCCAATGTCAAGGGCCAGTAAGGAAAGATGAATGGCCGAAGTGCAGGACGGGAGAGCGACTGCAAAGCGGACACCCAGGTAATCAGCAAAAGCCTTTTCAAATCGCTCGTGGTAGATGTTCGCGTTGGAATACCAGGCATGACTCACGGCGTCCGTCACGTAGTCAATTTCCTTTTGCGTAATCCAAGGACCAGATACCGGGATTCTCTCCATGATCAATCCTTGATGCACTTCAGGTAGCCATCTGGCGCCACTGTAAGAAGAAGTTTGTTTTCGATGTTTTTGTCGATGACGAAGCGGTCATTACTCCGCAGGAATTCCCACACTGCGGTCTTCGGGTTGTTTCCCTTGTCCCAGGGACGGTCAGCAACAAAACCTCTCGGCATATCCTCGATGGCCGTATCAAAGACCACCAGGTAGCTGCCCTTCGTCACCAACGGCGAATAAAGATTCATCTCCTTGAGGACATGCTGATGCGTGTGGTTCGAGTCGAGCACAACCAGCACCCGCTTTCTTCCCCCCGCAAACTCGCGGACCTGCCGCGCCAGGGCTTCATCCACGGAAGACCCCTGGAGCATCGTGATCCGCTTGAACATGGGGTGCTTTTCAATTTCCACCCGGTTGTGCTCGCGAATGTCGATGTCAATCCCCAGGACGCGGCCGTCCTGCCCGAGAAGTTCCAACATCGAAGCGTAAAAGATCAGCGACCCTCCGTGGGCAATCCCGGTCTCGACGATGAAGTCGGGCTTCACCTGCCAGATGATTTCCTGCATCGCTACGATGTCTTGGGGAAACTGGATAATGGGGCGGCCAAGCCAAGTGAAATTATAGGAGTACCTATACGGAGCAGTATCTACAACCCACTGCTTCGAAAATGCCCGCAGGCGACTATCCAGTCCTAACTTTTGGATATTCTCTAATTTTTGTTGTTCAAACATCTTGCTCGTGGAGCTATCTGCGCACATTGATACGCCACCCGAAACTGATGTCAACGCAACCCTTTTGCCGATTCGGCGGAGGCTGCTGAGGCTACATTCGCCGCCGAAGTTTCTTGTATCGGTCGGAGTACTTAAGCTCTGGAACGAAGTAAAGTTTGACGGGCACCATAAAGCGTCGTAAGCATTGACGACAAGCTGCTTTAATGCGTTGAAGAGCTTCGGCCTCAGGCCCATCGCTTGTTCGCACGATATGAGCGACAACGATGTTTCCCAGCAGCGGGTTGGGCTCGGTGGAAACAATCGCATCTTTTACGTCCCTTAGCCCCAGAAGAAAATTTTCCACCTCTGCCGGAAAAACTTTCTCACCCCCCACGTTAATGATTTCGGATTCGCGGCCGAGGAATCTGACGAACTCGCCGTCCACTTCCACCCGATCACCCGTATCGTACCAGCCACCTTCGGTAAACGGATTGGGATGGTTCAAGTAACCCTCCATCGCCGAATCCGCGCGGATCCACAAAGTCCCGTTCATGACTCGGGTGTCGAATCCCCGTCCCCCAATTTTCACCCAGAGAGAATCTGACTCTCGTGACTTGGAGCGAAGGACACCTAATTCGGAAAGCCCGTATGTCTGCTGCAGTTTCACCCCGGAGAAGGCCGCATGCAAACGCTTCAGGGTGAGGTCAGGCATCACTTCCGTGCCGTACGTGATCAATTCGAGGGAAGATAGGTCATATTGCAAATGTGACCCGGATAGCAGGAGCAAATTGAGAAAACTGGGTGTAGTAGGTAACAACTGTAGCTTGTGGACTTCAATCAGCCTGCAAATCTCGTCGACGCTGCGGGTACCTGGAAAAACAATCATACCCAGATTCGAGAAAGCGTGGAGAACCGTATTAATTCCTCCAAGATGATCTAACTTCAAGAATGAAAGCGTCCTCAACCCTTTCCGGCGAACCGTGAACTTGGCAAGCAGCTTGGACATGCAGTGGAGGATTGCTTTTTTGTCGCCAGTCGATCCGGACGTAAAGACAACCAGCCCAGCCTCTTTTCGCTCAAGAAATCGATTCAAGAGTGGATTGGTCACACAGCCGCCGGTGGGCTCCAAAGTCCAGCGCCCATCTGGAGTCACTACTAGAAGGTGAGTCGCATTTGCGATCGCGGCACACTTACCGAGTTCGGTGTCCCCCACTTCGGGGAGTGGAACATTCACCGCTCCGAGTTTTGCCAGCGAAAAGAACAGCGACAGATGCCTCAGCGAGGATTCCCCCGCTGTCACCACCACCTGGCCGGAAGAAATTCCACGCTCGACGAGGGTCTCCGAATCCTGTGAAGTCTCCCGAAGAAGATCTCCATAGGTCCAGGCTATCCCGTCGAAAATTGCGCACTCACACTGGGTCGCCTGAGCAAACTGGTCGAAGAAATAAAGCGATGGATTCCTCGTTGTCGCCGTCGTCATCCCAAGCCGCTCGTGAAGTTATTGGTCCACCGGACGAGCACGCCTCCCCAGGAAAATCCCACACCGAAGCCGACCAGCATTGTCACCATCCCCGGTTTAAGCTTTCCCGCTTGCCAAGCATCTTTAATGGCAATCGGTATCGAAGAGGAGACGGTGTTTCCAATGTTCTCGAAATTAAAGAAAGTGTTCTCCGGGAGAATACCCAGGATTTGGGAAACTTGGTCAAGAGATATTTTGCTAGCCTGATGAAAAATGAAAAGATCAATATCCTCTCGGCACAGGTTAGCTTGGCGAAGCAAGTTCTCAGTGAACGAAGGAATTTCCTTCTTGACGAACGAAAGCACTCCAAAGCCGTCCATTTCGATATGCTTTACGTCGGTCCCCGTCGCGTTCCGCTCGCCGGGTCGCGAGCCGTTCCGACACCCTCCACCCCGGACGATAAACTTCTCGCCTCCGGAGCCGTCAGTCGCCAAACCAACTTCACAGATGCCTGGAGTCCCTTTGCGAATCAGTGTAACAGCAGCTCCATCACCGAACAGGGTGCGTGTTGCTCGATCATCCGGCCGGATATACTTCGAATACGTGTCGCAAGTGACCAGAAGAATCGATCGCAGGAGACCCGACTCTATAAAAGCCTTGCATATGGCAAGCCCGTACACATATCCCGAACATGCGAGGGTGTAATCGAAGGCCGCCACCGACTTGTTTAAGCCCAGGCGGTGCTGGAGTAGCGTGGCCGTCGGTGGCATCACATAGTCGGCCGATTGGGTACAAACGATCAAGCCATCGATTTCTGCTGGAAGAACCTTGTGGGCCTCAAACAGACGAAGGCAGGCGCTGTAAGCCAGGTCCGAAGCACATTCCTCGGGTCTTGCCACATGCCGCTGGAAGACGCCTGTCTTCTGGGCCACGGCATCGATATCCCAGTGGGGATACAGTGCGCGAAGTTCTTCGTTGGTCTCCACCTTTTCAGGGAGAGAATATTCGATCGCCACAATTTCTGCCGCTGGACGTTGCATCATGCGAGTCCTGGTCCTGCGGGCGATTCCTCAACTATCTCCGCTGAACCTCTACCTTCAAGACAGCGCCGAACTTGTTCATTGTTCTCGAGCAGGCAACGCAAATCCACAGGTTCTCCGTGGCCTGGGTACAAGGTACTCTGTTCAGTCATGCAGGCAATAATTTTTCTGACCGAACAAAGCAAAGCTTTCCAGTCCCCACCGGTAAGATCGACCCTTCCGACGTCTCTCGGCAATACTGTATCCCCCACAAAGAGCATGCGCCCGATTGCGTACGCCACGCTTCCCGGGGAATGACCGGGTAAATGAACCACCGAAACTGTCAGGTCCTGAAATTCTAATGTCTCGTCCCCTTTCAAAAGAACATCGGCCGCTGGGATCTTGATGATTGGAAGCCGCCAACCCAAGGCGTAAGCGTTTGCGCTTCTCAGCAAAGGCGAGTCTGCCTTGTGGAGGTGCACGGGCGCCCTCGTCCTGTCCCGAATGGTTGAAAGGCCATCAACGTGATCATAGTGAGCATGGGTCAAAAGAATACCGAGAGTTTTCACTTGTTGTTCACACACCTTAGACCAAATCTGCTCGACCGCCGAGCCAGGATCGATGATAACTCCATTCCGGCTCGACCGGCTCACGACCAGATAGCAGTTCTCTCTCCAGGAGCTGCTGACAATCCTGAAGACTTCATAAGCAGGATCTGACGGTATTTTCGCCTCCCCCTCGATCATTAATCCATTCCTTTTACACAAACCCGAGCTTCAAAACCTGGCCGGTCACGTACGAACTATCTGTTTTCGCAAAGAACTCCACGGCATTGCACAAATCCTGTGGCGTGCAAAAGCGCTTGACCGCCAACGAGTCCATAAGCCGCGCCCGGGCCTCCTTGGGAAGGTCCCTAGCCATTCCGTCATCAAGCATGGAGATTTCGATGGCATTAAAAGTCACTGGATAGTCGCCAACCTCAAGCGGTAACACTTTGATCAGTTGTTCCAGCGCTGCCTTGCTCATGGAATACAGCGCGGCCCCTCTTTCTGTCCGGGAAACACGTATGCTACTGAGGGCAATGATGCGGCCGAAACGTTTTCGCGTCATCCTTTTCACGGCTTCTCTCGCGATTAACAGTGCTCCCTTCACATTTGTCGAAAGGATGCTATCCATCTCCCGGCTTGACAATAGCGCCACCATGTTTCTTGAAGCAGTCCCGGCACTTAGAATGACGATATCGGGGGGCATTTGCGCTTGGTCCAAAAGGTAGAACATCTTGAGCACAGCTTGCTCATCACCGATGTCGCAAATATAGTGATGGAAATGTTCGTGTTCGATGGTAGCCTGTGACCGGCTGCACCCGACGACTTTGGCTCCTCGCTCGAGGAAAAACCTGCAAAGAGATTCCCCAACCAATCCCCGGCTGCCGGCAACCAAAACCACCCGCCCGCCAAATGCTTTTTTCACCCGGTCTCTTTAACCTTGTTCACAATGTAGGTAGCAAGAGAGCTGACGTCACGAAATGGATGAACACCATTGCTAAAAGCGCCTTCATCCACCAGCACCACAGGTGATTGGAGACGGTCGGCCAAAAGCGCTTCCACGCGGGTGATCAGATTGACTACCTCCAGCGAGTCGAGGTCTCCACCCGAGCCGAACAACTTGGTTTCCGGAATCAACTTTAACTGTCCCTCAGCGGAACGCTCAGCGTTGATTTCCCCCAGAGAGGTGTAAATCATTTGCAACGCATCTTGTGTGGACAATGACATAGCCAATACACCCCGCTTGTATTTCTCTATCGCTCCAAACCTTCGATCCCTTCTCGAAACCAATCATTGCGGCTGCAAGCCCAGTGCTGTTCAAGCGAGCCCAACTTCTCGTGTCTGGCCGCGACGTGTAATTTCACACACTGAAATCGTAGTATCACTCTACCCAGTATGCCGCCCTCACGCAAGATCGGGACCATCCAACCACCCGATGCTCCAGTCCAACATAATGATGCACCAGGAATTTGCCGATTCCTTTTACTGACATTTTGTTTTCAAGCTGGAGATTAAAGTCACGCGCAACTTTTATGATCAAGGCGAGAAGTGTCTCTCTCAAAGCACTGCTCCTGGCGTTATATAAACTCGGAACGACCTAATTCCATTGTTTGAGCATAAAGTCCATCAGGACTTTGCGAACCAGGTTCACCCCTCACTAAGTGGATTTCGCCATCCGTCTCAGTTTTGTAAAGCGGGAGAACTTCAGCCGCCCTGAAGCCAACTGCCCTATGGAGATCCAGAGCAATATAATTATCGGACAGTACAAAGCCGAGGATTGATTTGATCTCAAACACATCAAATAGCCAGCGCACCAAGGCTATCTCCGCGTGATAGATTAAGTGGGGATGCCCACCTATTTCTCCGCGTATCAAGTTGTCGAGTTCGGCTGAATCATGGGAAAGCTGTTTGAATCCATGCTGCCCCACAGGGCCGGCCTTCGAGTGAATGATAAATAGCAAACGGCTCGAGTCGTTTAAGACAACATTCTCGAGCCAATTCCTTGTTCGATCACAGGTCGCGGTAAATTGAGTGAAAAAATATCTCCTGGCCAGATTTCTCCAATTGGTCAACTTCTGTATCAAATCATAGTCAGCAAGGACAGACCTCGTTACGGGATAAAGGTGCCCGATCAGAGACGCTTCATCGTCGAGGATATTTATCCTTACGACTTCTCGCCCACTTATGATCTTGCTTATGAAACTGTGGCTATCAATTTCCATTCGCGAGAGCCGCGAAAGATGCGTCTTTTATCGAGATGATAACCTCTTTAATTGGCCAGGTCATCCCAAACGCAGGATCATCCCATCGCACCCCTCTTGCACATTGCGGATGATAAAACTCCGACATCTGGTAGAACACTTCCGTATTGTCAACGAGGGTCTGAAAACCGTGGGCCAGGCCCTGCGGGATGTAGAACATTCTCCCGTTCTCCCCCGTCAGCTCCACCGCCACCCACTGCTTGAAAGTGCGAGACTCCGGGCGCAAATCCACGGCAACATCATAAATAGCACCCATCGTACAGCGCACGAGCTTGCTTTCCTCGTAGGGAGCTACTTGGTAGTGCATTCCGCGCAGAGTTCCCTTTCGCCGGTTGAACGACACGCTACACTGAGCAATCCGGGGGTTGAGCCCATGAGCCTCGAACTCACGCTGGCAGAAGGTGCGGGCGAAAAAGCCACGGTCGTCTTCGATTTTCTCCAGCTCGATGATGTACCCTCCAGCGAGCTTCGTCTCGATAAAAAGCACTCGCTCTCCTCCACTCAGAGAGTCGCGCAGAAGACGGCAGGCTCGAGCCACCCTCAAACGATCTTCGGCTCCGGAATTGGAATGATGAACCGCCCTCCTCGGCGACGGTACTCAGCTTGCTGCTCCAGAATCTCCTCGGCAAAGTTCCAGGTGAGGAGCAAAACGTAGTCCGGCATCGCCTCCAGGAGTTTCCCGGGCGGATAAATCGGAAGGTGTACTCCCGGCATGTACCGCCCCTGCTTATAGGTACTCCGGTCGACCACAAACTCCAGGGTCTCGCGGCCGATTCCGCAATAGTTCAACAGAGTGCTGCCTTTGGCGGCGGCGCCATAGGCGGCGAGGCGTTTCCCTTCTCCCACCAGCCCTCTAAGCAATTTCAGTAGGTCGGCCTTGGCCCTCTCAACACGTCCCGAGAAACGCTGGTAGAACTCTAGCCGATCGACTCCCCAGGCCGCCTCTTCCTCCAGCAGGGCCGAAACAGACGGCTTCCGGTGGGCCCGTGCCTCAGCCGCGGCATACAGCCGCAGCGAACCGCCATGGATGGGAAGGCGTTCCACGTCCTCGATGACCAGTCCATGTCGTTGAAAGAGGCGATCAAGGGTTGTTAGTGAAAAATAGCACAAGTGCTCATGATAGATGGTGTCAAACTCACACTGATCCATCAACTCCTTTAAGTAAGGGACCTCGATGACCGCCATCCCCTCGTCTTTGAGCAGGATTCCAATTCCCTCGACCAGGCCGTTCAGATCCGGGACGTGCGCCAGGACATTGTTGGCATGAATAATGTCCGCGGCCCGTCCTTCCTTTCGAAGCTGGCGCGCGAGGGCCTGGCCAAAGAATTCGCAGAGGGTAGGAATGCCGTGTTCCTTTTCAGCAACCTGCGCGATGTTGGAGGCCGGTTCGATGCCCAGCACCGGAACTCCCGCCCGCTTGTAAAATTGGAGCAAGTACCCATCATTGCTCGCGATTTCAACCGCGAGCTTGCTTGCATCCAACGGCCGCGAAGCGAGCAGGCGGCTGACGAGCGCCTCGGCGTTGCGGACGACCGTGTCGGAAAAAGACGAGAAGTATGGATAATTGCTGAACAGTGTCTCGGGAGGAACCGTCTCCAAAATCTGAACCAGAAAACACTCCGGGCAGAACGCCAGGTCGAGTGGATACCTTGCCTCCGGCAGATCTAACTCGTGGGTCGTCAGCAAGGCATTCGCGAGCGGGGTTTCCCCTAGCGATAACACTAACCTGAGGCCTACCTTTCCGCAGGACCGACAGAGGACAGCCAAGCTATTCAACCGGATTTTCCCCCAGATACTTCTTGTACCATTCGATGGTTTCGGTTAACCCGTCGTCCAGCGTGTACACAGGCCGCCATCCGAGCACTCGTGCGGCCTTGGCCGAGGAGAGGTACTGATTGCGGATTTCACCTTTGGCTTGGTTGAGGACGGTTGGCTGAATGTGTTCGCACTTCATAATCCGCCGAATCCTATTGACAATTTCCAACACCGTAACTCGAGATTCCGTACTGAAGTTGAAGCTCTCTCCAGCGACCTGCAGTGAATCAAGCTGTTCGGCGAGGTTGAGGTACGCCCTGGACACGTCCTTGACGTAAATGTAGTCACGAATGTATTGGCCGTCGCTCCGGATCAAGGGACGTTCGCCCCGATACAGAGACCGGATGGCGCCGGGGACGATGCGGGTCCAATTCAGGTCTCCTCCACCATAGACGTTGCCACACCGGGCGACGGCCACGGGGAGGCCGTAGGTGCGGTGGTAGGACTGAGCAATCAAATCCGCGCAGCTCTTGGACACTTCGTACGGATGCCGTCCCTGCAAAGGCATCTCCTCGGTGTAGGGGAGGTGGTCTTGCTCCCCGTAAGCCTTGTCGCTCGAGGCCACGACCACCCGCTTGACCAGCCCGGAATGAAGGCGACAAGCCTCCAGCAAGTTCCAGGTGCCGCGGATATTGGTCTCAAAGGTCGGCAAGGGAGAGCGCGAGGCCACGCTGACAATCGCCTGCGCCCCGAGATGGATGACCGTATCGCATTCGTATGCCAGGAGAGCGCGTTCCAGGGTCCGGAAGTCTTCGACCCTTCCGTTCACCACATGAACGCGGCGAACATAGCCGCTGCGGTGGAGTTCCGACTGCGGGTCAGCATCCAGAACCAGGGCGATCACTTCCGCGCCGTGGTCAATCAGATCCTTGACCACCCACGAACCTATAATGCCGGTGGCCCCGGTGACCAGAACACACTTTTCAGCCCAGAATCCGGAAGTGTCCTTCATTCCCTCCAAACCTTCCAGGGGGCGCTTTTCTTCCACATCTCGTTCAGCGCCACGAAGTCACGGTAGGTGTCCATAGAATGCCAGAATCCCGTATGTAGATAGCTCATCAGCTGGCCGTCCTGGACGAGGCGCTCCAGGGGTTCGCGCTCGAGAACACATTGGTCATCATCCGTAAGGTAGTCAAAGAAACTCCGGCGAAAGACAAAAAAACCTCCACTCACATAGCCGTCCTTGGCTTGGGGCTTCTCACCGAACTCTCTTACCCGACCGCCGTCCACTGCGAGCTCTCCATAGCGTGAAACGGGACGGACTCCCGTCACTGTGCCAGTTTTGCCGTGCTGCAAATGGAACTCCCAGAGTTTGGCCAGATCGATGTCGCCCAGACCATCGCCATACGTGAGCATGAAATGGTCTTCCTTGATGTACGTTTCAATTCTCTTGATGCGTGTGCCGGTCATGGCTTGCAGGCCGGTCTCCACAAAGGTGATGGTCCAGTCCTCGTGCGCATTGGAATTGTGGATTCTCGACATGCCTCCCGAATCAAGCCGCAAGGTAAAGTCACTATTCATCAGCCGGTAGTTGAGGAAATACTCTTTAATCATGTGACCTTTGTAGCCCAAACAAAGCACGAAATCTTTGAAGCCATAGTGCGCGTAAATCTTCATGATGTGCCAAAGGATGGGCTTGCCACTGATCTCCACCAGCGGCTTCGGTCGGAACTCTGTTTCCTCCCTTAAACGGGTTCCCAAACCGCCGCACAGGATCACAACCTGAGTTCTCATGGCGTCATTCCTTGAACTGCGGCTACCGCCTCCGCTCTGCCCGCGTGGCTCGCGGCACGTTCGGTGAGTACCTGTTGGAGGTAGGACCTGACCTGGTCCCGATTCTTATGGGCAAAATACCAATCGATCGTCTGACGCAACCCGTCCATGAAGCAAACCCGGGGTTCCCAGCCAAGCAGTTGCTTGGCGAGCCTGTTATCCGCCACGCGGTTCAGAGGACCCGTAGGCATTTCAGGATGGAATTCGATCTTCGCTTTGTGGCCGGTGTATCGCAGGACTTCATGGACCGCATCGATCACGCGGATGCGTTCCATGGTTCCCAGGTTGATGCCAGTTGCGTCGTCGATTTTTTCCGCCGCCAGGATGCTGCCCGAAACGATGTCGCTGACGTGGGTCCAGTTGCGGATCTGTTCGCCATTGCCCCATACAACAAAGGGATCCTGTTGGGTGAACGCGCGGGCGATCAAGGCAATGACCGCGTGGTTTTCGTGTCCCCGTTCTCCGTACACGGTGAAGTAGCGCAGCGACACCGACTTAACACCGCGATCCTTATGCAGGGCACGCAGCGTCATCTCACCCATGAGCTTGGCCCAGCCGTAGGTGTTGTCAGCGTCATAAGGCGGGCCAACCTTGTCCTCGGTGAGGTAGAGGATTTCGTCGGGGTTGGTTTGGAGGTAATTGGGGTACACACAACCTGACGAGGCGTAAACAATCTTCGGTACTCGCGCCTTGAGACAGGCACGAAAGACCAGCCCGTCGAGAAGCAGGTTCGTGGCGCAGGCCGCCTGATGGAGATCGACGTAGCCGCGTCCGCCGTGGTCGGCCGCTAAGTGAAAAACGACGTCCATGCCCTGCGCCGACCGTTCTGCCGCGCGTTGATCCAGGAGGTCGGCTTGGATGAATTCCACGGCTCCGCGAGCCACGTGCTGCTGGATGTTCTCCAGCTTGCCGCTACTCAGGTTGTCGACGATTCGAACCTTGGCTCCGCGCTCCACCAGCGCATCGACGAGGTGCGAACCAATAAAGGAAGCGCCACCGGTCACCAGAACTTTCTTCCCGCCCCAGCTCATATAGATTCCTCCTTGGGCTTACTCGTATTTCTTCAGACCGCTGAGTTCCAGAATGACGTAAGCGGCAAATTGCGGACCGTAGACGAAGGCCCGACGCCACGTCCGGCGCGGCTCATGGACGAAGCGCCATAACCATTCGAAGCCCGATTCTTGAATCCACGGCGGCGCGTTCTTTACTCGACCGCTCACGAATTTGAAGGCTGCTCCGATCGCGACCACCACCGGCGCGTTGAGCTGGTCGCGATGGGCAAAGATCCATTTCTCCTGCTTCGGCAGGCCCAACCCCACCCAGAGGACGTCCGCCTTCGCCTGGTTGATCATGTGGATGATTTGGGCATCCTCGTCGGGCGTGAGTTCACGAAAAGGCGGAGAGTAAGCGCCCACGATTCTTAGGTCGGGAAAACGTTCCGTCAACCTGCGCGTCGACAGGGCCAAAACCTCTTCGGTGTCACCGTAGAAGAAGTTTGAATAGCCCTTATGGCTTGCCAAGTCGCAAAATCCCCACAGCAAGTCGGCGCCTCGAACTTGTTTCGTGGCACAGGAAGCCTTCCGGGCTGCAGCGCGCGCTGTCCATTTCCCGTCAGAAACCGAAAGGGCCGCTGACTCCAGAATAGCCCTGAACTCGACCTTTTTATGACCTTCAACGATGCCATGCGAGCTGGTAACCGCAACCCAGTAGCGTGCGTCGCGTGCGCAAATCCACTGCTCCATGAGCTGAAGAACCTCGCGCACGTCAACGACGTGCACCGGAACACCCAGAACACGCACACACGGAGGGGTCACAGCTCGGTTAGCTGAGTAGCTGCTGATCATCTTTACGCCCCCTTACGTGAATGGCTTGACAATTGCTCGGTCCTGCTCCGCAGGCGAGAAGGAGGTCTTGGGCAAGGTCCTTCCGGTGAGGGCCGTCCTTATCCAGCGCACCCGAAATGCTCCGAGCCATCGCGGAACCTTCGGCAATCGAACCTCCCACCCGGCCGTGAATGTGACTAAGAATGAGAACAAGATGAGCCGCAGATCGAGCCAAAAGCTTTGCCTCTTGATGTAGAGGAGGTCGTAGCGCAGTTTTTGCCTTCGGGATAACTCGCTATGACCATAGACCTGAGCCAACCCTGTCAGACCAGGGCGGATAGCGTGGCGCCGGTCGAAAGTGGGTATCTCCTTACGAAATTGCTTCACTAGCTCAACCCATTCCGGCCGTGGGCCTACCAAGCTCATGTCCCCCCGCAGGATGTTCCACAGCTGAGGGAGTTCGTCCATGGCTGTGGCGCGAAGAATCCGTCCGGTGCGGGTGATGCGTGGGTCATCCTCGGATGCCGGCACGGCACCCCACTTGTCTTCTGAATCCGGGACCATGGAACGGAACTTGAGACCTGTAAACTCGCGTGTGTCTTTGCCTACGCGTTGTTGTCGATAGAAAACGGGTCCGCCATCTTCGAGCTTTACGGCCAGCGCGATTAGCCCCCACAGAGGTAGCGACACGGCCCAACCTATTCCCGAGACGAGAATGTCGAAGGTGCGCTTTAACACGCGCCAGCTTGTGAGCTGTGGTTTGGGGACTGTTTGCTCTTCAAATGACGCTTGAGGGAGTAATAAGACTACGGATCGACGTGAGGATAGCCCGGTGATGCCAGTCAAACTGCAAGCTTCCGTCAAGTCGCGCCAGAAGGTTCATCGCCTTGGCACGTTCGAAGATGTTTTCGATTTGGCTGTCAGAGAAGCTTGCCGCCAGCTTCCGCGCGAAATACCCGGTAACCAGCTCACTGCCAAATGCCCGGCGCCAATAGCGTTCAAATTCACCGAAGGTCTGGATGGAGAACTGACCTTCGTGAAAGGCTCGCAGGATTACCTCCGCCGCTAGTTCAGCCGACAGCAGACCGTAGTGGATGCCTCCACCGGTTGAAGTCTTCACGTGGCCCGCAGCCTCTCCGATCGCCAGGATTCTTTCCGTAGCACACCTGCCGACAGGCGCCTGGGCAATCGCTTTTGGGGAGAGTCTAACCTGAGGGTCACGAAGCCCTGGCGCGATTCTGAGTATGAGCGCATCAAAGAACGGCCTTGGATCCAGGGCGGTGGTCATGATCCCAATGCGGGCGCGCCCGTGGCCAAGCGGTATGTTCCAGCCGAAGGCTCCGGGTGCGACGGACCGGCCTACATACACCTGTGTGGGATGGGAGTCGCCGCCCTGGTGCAACGACACGTCAGCCTGGATAGCGTGCAGGAATTCGCGGGGCTTGGCCAACCCCAGGATCTTGTTGAGAGCAAAATTCACGCCCGAAGCAATGACAGCCACGCGAGTTCTCAGCGTCCCAGTGCCCTGTTCTGGCGTGCGGAAGTGCAGAACCACGCTCTGCTTCTCAGGTTGGATCGACTCCACATACCTTCCGGGCCAAATCTCGGTGCCCACGGATGAGGCACGATCAGCCAGGTCGCGATTGAACTGCCCCTTATCCACCACGCGGGCCAACGGGGCGGTGGTTTTGTGCTCCAGCGCTCTTCCGGCGGGAGAGATGGCCTGAATGCAGGAAATGCTTGCCAGGACCGAGCGGGTGGGAAGGCCAAACCGCGTGAAGGCATCCTCGCCGATCACACCGGCGCAAATGGCAGCTTCGCCGACTTGTGTCCGGGCCTCGAGGAGAAGCACGTCAAGCCCGGCGCTGGCCAGTCGATATGCAGCGTGCAATCCTGCGGGTCCAGCTCCAACCACCACTACGTCTCTCAATCGGTGTGCTCCGTCTCAAATGTTTATCTAGGGGTTCTCTAAGAGAATCTGTGACTGTTTTACTCGGCACATCAAATGCCACCTGCCCAGGCACGACCGGGCCAGGAATCTTCCTCTGCCCTAGTTAGGTTCCTTGCTCTTAGTTCAGGGCTTCTAAGCACGGCGCAGTGTATCAGGACTGGGGCCAGCCCGGTTCTCCAGTTGATTGCTCTGCCCAGCCTCCCCATGAGGAAACCGGTTGCCCAAGGTATAGACTTTGGTAGCGATTGCTGCTGACACCGCAAACCACGCGGCGTTGGCGGGGATGTGGAGATTGAAATCCACCAAACTATGGATGAGCAATCCACAGCACCCCAGCGCGGCGCCCAACTGAATCCAACCGACTTCGTGCCGCAACCGGGTGGCCAAGTCCCGGAAAGCGATGCGAAAGAACAATACTATCGCTGCCAAAATCAACACGCCACCGACCAGACCAGTTTCGGCCAGGGCTTCGGCATAGTCGTTGTGGGCATGGTCATACACGGCGTCTCCCGGAAAGCTTCGATAGCGTGGATAAGCGGTCTCAAAACTCCCTAGGCCTGTACCTAGCCAGGGATGATCGCGCCAGATCCGAAGCGAATCGATTGCAACCATTGTCCGCTCGCCGAGCGTAGCCTCAGGTGACTGTGCGAGGTTAGCCACCGTCGTCAAGCGCTTCGAGACCTCGCCTGGGTCCATCCAGAAGAAGAGCAGCGCTGCTGCAACAATTCCCACGCCGACTAGCGTCGCCCGAGCTTTTCGGCCGGGGGTGCGACTGAACTTATGGACTACTGCACTCAAGATCAGGATCTCTCCCAGCAAGGCAATCATGCCGCCACGCGACCCTGACAACAGCAGCGCGGCAACCGGTACGAGGACGGAGAACCTTAGCAGAGTGCGCCACGACTGGGACTCGCTGCAGGAGAGCACGAAGGCCGCGGCAATAGGGATCAACATCTCCATCAAGCCGGCATAGTGGTTGTGGTTGACGTAGGGCCCAAAGACATAACCACCCCAGCGGAGCTTCACCGTCCAGTAGACGGTTCCTCCGCTGGAGAAGAATTGGAGGATGGCGAACAGCGCCAAGGCGAAAGCAAAGAGAGTTACCGTCAGCCCCAACGCGCCCCAGACCCTCGGCGAGGCAAAGGCAAAAAGCTGGCCGGCCAGAAAGAAGACAATCAGGTAAGCCACCAATTTGATGAGGGCCTCGCGCGTGGCCATCGCGTCGAGCGTGAGACCGCCGTAAAGCTGAGCTGTCCCCAGCAGAACGAACAGCGCTGCCGGAACGTAGAGCGGTGACCAAGCAATCCTGATCACGCCCTGGCGCACACATCCTAGGGCCCAAAGCAGAAGCAGAAGAAGGGCCGAGATTGAAATGGCAGCCCAGGCCCACGTCTGGACCGCGCCAAAAGCGAGCGGCGCTGCGAGTAACGTTGCGATGAGCAGGACACGCGCACCACGGAAGGCGCGCGGTTGGACACGGAATCCTGTTCCGCCGCTATCTTGATAGGCCGAGACCGAAGTCGGCAGCGCTGATGTGCCTGTCACGTTCGCGCCCTGGGCTTTGTCGCGTTTTCCGCCGTAGCCATAGGTAGCTCCTTCAAGTTGACTCCGTCCACCCAGAAGGTTCCACTGATTTCGGTGGGGAAGGTTCTGCTCCTTGGTCGCCAGAGGGATAACTGGATCAGTTGGGTCTGCGGGCCCGTAGCAAACCTGAGGCTGACTGGATGCCAAGGTGTTGTCCCCACGGTCATTTCGCTCGAGCTCTCCGGGCAAGTCGGGCAGAACGGGTCAAGCACGCGTAAGCGCGGGCCGCTGTCGGAAGTGATTTCCTCCGAACGGACCTGGGCTGTCAAGACGTAAACCCGGTTGGGCGTGACCGGCACGAATTGGTACACTGGCTCATAGGCACCGTTGCGCCTTACTGTAAAGTCGATGCGAAGTGAACGACTCTGCGGCCCGACACCCGCGGCCGCAAAATCAACCGATACGTACGGGAGCCCCCTGCGGCGCCAATCCAATCCGGCATTCAAAGGAACCTGTTCGAACCCTCCGTTGAACACGAGGTTATCCTGGTCCTCGGCGGCGGGCCTCCGGATTACACCAAGATGCTCGAGGTCCTGCCAGATCTTTACTGCCTGCTGAACCTGGCCGAGATTGAGAAAACGGTCCAAGTAAGTCTGAACCAGCGAAAACGCGAACGGCGAAGGGCGCGCGGCCACAAGTTCTGCCCAAACGCGGTCGGCGGCGTCCGTTTTTCCCTCGCCGCTCAAAAAGTCCAAGTACCTCAGCTTCAGGTCGGGGTCGTTACCGGAGGCAAGAACCTTATCAAGGATAACCACGGGATCATCGACCAAGCGCAGGCAGATGCGGAAGGTGGACCTTGCGTAGCCCCAGTCCAGCTGCAGGAGGCGCCGGAAGTGGGACAGAGCAATTTCCGGTCGATTCGTCAACACGTAGTGGTTCGCGGCAATCCAGTGAAAACGAGGCGTCATAGGACTCAAGCTCAGTACCCGCTCCAACGCTCGATCGGCACAGGTAGTATCGTTCATGGAATCACAAGCCGAGGCGAGGGCTGACCAGTAGAGGGCCTTGTGAGGATTCAGGTCTGTTGACTTGCGCAAGAGCCGGGCGGCTTCTGGCAGGTTGACTTCCCCAAGCGAGTAGGAATAGACGAGCCCCAAGCGGTAGTAATACTCCGGATTCGCGGCATCTAAGGCGATGGCTTTCTGAAGACTTCTGGAGTTGAGAGATTCGCCCCATTTCGCGGCAACGGCAATTCGCACCACCTGGGAGGCAAGAAGGAGCGCCGCCACGCCGATGCCCAGCAGAAACAGCATCTGCCGCCGCCGAGAGCGGAGCGAAAAAGCAGCCACGCCGGTCTCCGACAAAGCACTAGGGATCATACGCCCCGCGCAAAGGCCAGCGCACCAACTCTCTCGCTGGTTTAATGACCCTTCGACCCCTCGGCATAACCCCGCGAGGCGAATCCTTTCGGGGGACCGCGACGAGAATCCGCTCTGACACCAAATTCCACCTAGATATTCTTGGGAGTGAGGGAAACTGAGGGCTTGCCCCCGGGACGGGATTCAGTCCCCGCGCCCTCGGAGCCCTTTTCAGGGTAGTAATGCCGGTAGTAGCGGTAGTAAGAGCCGTAGTAGCCGTCATGCGTCATGTCGAGCTTATTCAGAACGGCGCCCAGGATTTTGGTGCCACCATTCTCGAGGATTCTGTATGTGCGCAGGATCACGCCCCGTGCGCTGACCCGACTCTCCACCACCAGAATCACCCCGTCCACGAAACGAGAAAGAACGGTAGCATCCGTCACCCAAAGCGCCGGCGGCGTGTCGATCACGATGTGATCGAAACGTCTCCGCAACCCTTGCAGTAACTGCTCCATGGTGGGCGAGGAAAGCAACTCCGCCGGATTAGGAGGGTGCGGACCAGCAGGGAGAATCCACAGGTTAGGCAACGCTTCAGATTGCTTCAGCGCTGCCTCCAAACCATGAGATCCCGCCAGAAAGCTGGTCAGCCCTTCCTGGTTCGTTAAACCGAGCGCGCGGGCAACTTTCGGCCGCCTAAGGTCAGCGTCGATGATCAGGACTTGGCTGCCGCGCTGGGCGAGCGTGAACGCGAGGTTAAGCGTGATGCACGTCTTTCCTTCCTTGGGCTGCGCGCTCGTCACCAAGAGCACTTGGGGCGGCCGCGGAGCGGTCGAAAGCAGCACGGAGGTCCGCAACGAGCGGAAAGACTCTGCCAGTGCTGAGGCAGGCCGGTGCAAAACAGTCAGTTCAACCTTTCCTTCCGGAGTTGATCCAGCCGCCTTCCGCGCGAGCAACCAGGTAGAGGGAGATTTGATTGTGCTCTCCCTCGGAATGACGGCCAGCGTTGCCAAACCTATAGTCCGCTCGAGTTCCTCGGCTGATTTGATGGAGTCATCCAGCCCCTCCCCCACAAACGCCAGGGTCACCCCGAGAATCAGTCCGACCAGCAACCCAACGGCGATGTTTTGCCTCTTGTTCGGGCGCACGGGCACGGTGGGAACGAGTGCCTGGTCAACCACGTGGACGTTGGTGGCTCTCAGCCCGGCCGATACTGTGGCATCTTTGAGTTGCCTCATCAAGCTATCGTAAAGCTGCTGATTGCTCTCCGCTTCTCGTTTCAGAACGTTGTGCTGGATGAGGAGCTGATTCAGCTTTCCCACTTCGATCTTTTGTTGTGCGACAGCCGCGGCCAGCAATTGTTCCCGCCTTAAGGCGGTGTTGTAATCGTTCCGAATGCGGACCACCATCTGCTTGCGCTCGCGCTCGACAAGGGACTCGATTTCGGCTACCTGGTTCCGGATCCTGACGGCTTTCGGGAAGTTGGGGCCGTACTGCCCCAGCGCCTCGATGTACTCAGCTTGGCGGTCGGCATATTTCTCCTCCAGCCGCTGCAGCAAGGGATTATCGGCCACCAGGGCCACCTGCGCTTCGTTACCTCGGACTATGTCGTAAACCGCTTCCTTCTGCGCGCGCGCGCTTTGCGCCTCCGACAAGTCCTTGCTTTGGTCCGCCAGGCGCTGCTCGACCACGTTCTGCTTGTCGCTGACGTTAGCGATGGCGTGCTCGCGCTCGTAATCGACCAGCGCCTGTTGGGACTTCTCGACCTTGGCTTTGAGTTCGTCAAGTTGCTGTTCCATCCACCCGGAAGCCTGGCGAGTCGCATCGTATCGGGTGCGGAAGTTGTATTCAGCGTAGTTGGCGATCAGGCTGTTGGCGACGCGCGCCGCCAGGCCGGGGGCGACACTCTCGAAACTTACTTCCAGCACACGGCTCTCGCGCATCAGCTCCACACGGAGGTGGGACCTGAAGGTTCGGATCAGCCGGTCTTGGATTACGGTGGGAGAGTCCGACGGCGCGGCTTTGGACGGCTGGGAGATCGGATTGAACTCGGGGTTTTCTCCAAGCCCGAGCTGTTGAATGGTCTGCCAAGCCAGGTTATCGCTCTTAAGGACATTGACCTGGGTTTGCAAAAAAGCGGGGTCGGTGGGGAGGGATTGGTAGAGGTTGTTGATGGTTTGCATGTTGGGCGGCTCAGCCTCGACTGACACCCGCGCGGTGGCCAGGTAGATGGGCTTCATCTTGAATGAAACAATGGCCACCAGCGTTGTGAGAGTGAGGACTACGGTCAGGACAGTCCATCTCCGCCTGTTTAAGATTTGCCAGTAAGCGCGCAGGTAGAAAGCGGAGGGTTCTGGCTCAATTGTGACGAGGGGCGCGGCTCGCGGGGCGAGCGCCCCGGCGCGACGATCCCTCCGCGGTGCGAAGTCGGAGTTTTCAGCCATTCTTGTATCCCTGTGAAAGGTTCGCTGGACGCGGCCCCGATCAGCGGCGCCAGAGTATTAGGCCCGTGCTGATTTGGACAGCGACTTCCGCCGCCCGGCGCAAGGCCTTCTTGCCGGTGCTGTCCGGGACAAACAAGATATCGTTAGGCTGCATGGCAGCGTCGGGCGCGCGGCCCGCCAGAATCTTCTTCAGGTCAACGGGAATCTCCTCGCGTCCCTCGGGTGCTCCCGGACGCTTGCGGATAATTACTGCCTTCTCCCGAATTGCGGTCGGCTTCAGATCCTGGGCAAGAGCAATCCCCTTCAGCACGGTCATTTGTTCTTGGTCGTCCTTCAGGGGAAACCCTCCTACCCGGTTCACCGCCCCCACCACGTAAACAATTCCGGCGCGCTGGACCATCACGCGGTCCCCGGGGTAGATGTCCACATTGAGTGCGGGATCGCCGGTCTCCAGCAGACGCTTCAAATCAACCGTAATGACCTGTGGAGGCGCTCCTAGCGCTGCATCCACAGGGCCACCGGCACTTCCCAACGCCCTCAAGGCAACGGCCCCGCGGCTGATGGTGGCGGTGTTACCTGCCTCATCACCGAGCCCTCCCGCCTGGGAAAGCACGTCCAGAAGCGTGGTGCCACCGAACAGCGGGTAGATCTGAGCCCTCTTTACCGCTCCCCCGACAGTCACAGAGTGCATCCGCGATTCCTTCACTTCGACGGTCACGTAAGGATTGCTCACCAACCCCGCCTCGCGAAGCTTCTCAGCAATAACGTGTGATAGCTGAACCGGCGTCAGGCCCACCGCTGCGATCGGTTGAGCCAGCAGGGGAAGAACGATCTCGCCACCTGGGCTCACACGATACACGCGGGACATCTGCGGAACATCGAGGATGCTAACCTCCACTAGATCATCCGGGCTGACCAGCATTTCCTGCGCGCGGGGCTGGGCGCCGGGGGAAACCGCGGCGACCGCTGGCGGAGATACGGAGTCTTCGCGTGGCGTGGAAGAGGACTGCTGCCCACCGATGAGGGCCTCGGTCCCAAGTACAACGATTGCTGCCAGGAGCGCACGAACCGCTCGCCCTGGCGTCTTCCCCGGCCCCACTGGCGAGGCATGGTCTCGCGGCGTGTTGGCGCTCGGCTCCGGCTTCTTAGGTTGACTCACTGTCTACCTCTGCCCCTTGGGCGATAACAATTCCTTGCGGTCGCGCACCAACCCCGCTAAGCGTATCCGAGAGACCAGGTGGAGCCCTGCCAGTCTCGCCCACCTGCCCACGGGCGCGGGACGCGCTCCACCATGCCGACGTCCACCTCGACGGCCACCGACTTCTCCAGGAACTCCACAGATAGCACTAACCGGAACAGATTCTTCTTACGGACCAGGATGCCCTCAATTCCGGCCAAAGGGCCTGCTTCAACCCTGACCCGGTCCCCGCACTTGAGGTAGGGATGAGGTTCCACGCTGTTGCTCCGCTGGACGACCTGCCGTACCGCCTCGATCTCCTCTTCGGCAATGGCCGCTCGCCTGCTCCCGCATTGCACGAAGCCGTGCACACCGGGTGTGGTCACGACCTCCCGCGAGCGCTCTGCTCCTCCCCGGATAAAGACGTAGCAAGGGAACAGCGGTAGGGAGAGTTGCTTCACCCTGTCCTTCCAGTGACGAACCGCGGTGTAAAGCGGCAGGAAGACTTCAAAACCATTCTTGGTGAGGATCTGCGCTGCGACTTTCTCGTGCTGATGACGGGTATGAATGGCGTACCAACTGGCGCTTTGCACTCCACTGGCTACCTCGTCCGGCGTCGAAAGCATAACGCTCCGCCCTGTGACTTACAGGGGATCTCCCCTGAGCCTTCCCTACTTAAGCCTTACGCGCCTTTTCCTGTCAGACGCGGCTTCTTGTTCCTGGCGCTCGACAAAACAACGCTACCTGCCGTCAGTCCTCTGGCCTACGCTCCTTACCTCGCCTCGGTGCAATCCCCATGTAGTTATCGGCCTATTCCTTCGCCAGCTTGAGGAGTGAATCACCAGCGCAGGCACCTTATTGTCCGCGCTGTGTACGGTGCTGGTCCTGGGGCCGGTGGAGCGGTTTCCCGACGCCAAGCACGTGACTAGCTACGTGGGCCTCATTCCGCAGGAACATTCCAGCGGCGGCCGACAGCGCTTCGGCCGGCCAGCCCGTCAGCTGACGGGCTGCGCGCTCTGCTGGTGGAAGCGGCCCAGACAGCGAGCCGCTTCGACCCCGGATTGCGCCGCGTGTATCGTCGTCTGGCGTTTCGCAAGGGCGCGGCGCCGCCCAAGGTGGCGGTGGCGCGCAAGCTGGCCATCCGGCCCTATATCATGCTGCGGGACTAGATCGATTACGCGGAGTTTTGCCGGCGCGCCTCGCACGCCGGGAGGCTCGGGGATGTGGCGCTGGTCTAACCTGCCTGCCGCAGGCAGGCCATGACCGAGGGTTCTTTGCTGCCGGAAAAATCCCACGGTCAATCAAAAACGATTGACCGTGGCTTGTATCTTGACTTCCCATTAGAGACTCTCTGGGTTGAAGGCGACGGGTTCCGGGGAGGCCGGCCGTGGCTGAGGCCCGACTCCGCTCCGGCGGAGTCGAGAGCCTGGCGGGTAGATCGGCCCCCC
>Ga0315288_10000815_pt1 | contig 39733 bp, 44 predicted proteins | sample YL17G11_20_MG_FD_203454 | JGI IMG/M metagenome (GOLD analysis project Ga0315288, IMG submission 203454) | Sediment microbial communities from Yellowstone Lake, YNP, Wyoming, USA - YL17G11_20 | ecosystem: Environmental > Aquatic > Freshwater > Lake > Sediment | place: USA: Wyoming | collected...
CTCGAACACCCTGTGAAACACCGGGTACAGCCGGCTCAAGTCACTCATCGGCTACTCCTCACAGCCGCGGCCACAACAGCTCCAGCCGCCAGCCACTGTGAATCGACAACGGGCTCGTCTTGCCCGCAAACTGCATGCCCAACATGGACGTCCGACACGCCTTCACCGCGGCCACTAGCGCCTTGGCCGAAACGAGCACTGCGTCAACGATCGGATCGCCGAGTAGCCCGACGACCGGCACGGTCGCCCGATAGTCCCGCCCCTCAGTCGTCTGCACATGAGCCCGGATCTCCAACTCGTCAGCGTTCGCGTGCAGCCGGAACGTCTGGGTATCGCTCACCCGCACACCCGCTTTCACGGCCTTGGCAAACGCCGCATGGTCGACCACGAACCCGTGGGCAATCGCCTTCTCCCAATTCTCCTCCAGCTCGGGCGCCCGCTGCTCCTGCAACACCGCCCACCGAACTTCCGTGCCCACGCGCGCCCACACGTACTGGCCAGCACGACCCACCTGCACCGACCCGACCGGCCAGCCGTCGAAGAACTCGACGGGCACCTGGCCCACGAACTCAGGGATCGCCAACCAGGCGACGGACACGCGCTCCGCGTCCGTCGCGTCCACGAACGACTTGTGAAACCGGACGACCCGCAGCATCTCCGGACTGTGCCGGCCGCCCGCCGCATGCACGATGTCCAGGACCGTCCGCCAGTCCTCACCCGCGACCTCCCGCCAATTGATGGGGAACTCGGGGAATACCGGATAGGCCGTGGCATCCTCGGCCGTCAGGTCGAACCGGCGCGACCGGCCGGCGAACAGCACCAGCTTGCCGTCCTCTTGCCCGGCCGTGACCGGCTGGTCCACCGCAGTCTTCAACCGCGCGGGCTCGACCAACACGCTCGGCAGCGACTGGTCCACGTAACCGATGAAGCCCACCCGGGACGTCCGACACGTCACGTACGGCCAGGCCCATCCGTCCGGGGCACCGACCGCGCCCACCCCGAACTTCACCTTCTGGAGCACCAGGCCCAGGCGCTCGCGCTCTTCCTTCGACGCCCGGCCGAGCACGCGGATCGCCCGCTTGCACGCGGTTTGCACGTCCATTAGTTCTCCCCCACCATCTTGGTCGACGCGTCCATGATCGCCTGAGCCTCTTGCTGCGCAGCCAGCACGGCCGGCCGATCATTGGGCGAGACCACCCGGCCCAGCAGCAACTGCGCCAGCTCACCGATGACTAGGATCTCGTGCTTGGTCAGCTCAGCATCGTGCGCCAGCTCGATATAGCTGGCCGCGATCGAGTCGGCGGCCATCATCGAAAATTGATCAACTCCCCGCATGGCCCACCCCTGCCCCTAGTTTCGTCCGCAGCTCGCGCACGCGATCCCGGTCCTCAGGCGTGAACCCGGTCAGCGATTGCACGAGCGCCTGGCCTAGCGCATAGAGCAACAGACCCCGCTCGTCCTCAGTGATCACCATCGGCGCCACCGGACTGTCCAGCACCGCGATCAGCATCACCGGCTTTTTCGTATCGCCCATAGTCACACCACCGTGGCCAGCCAATCGAGCTGGGTCTGCGACAACGCGCGACCCGCCGCCAGCTGCTCCTTCACAGTGTCCAGAATCTTGCCGTATTGGTCCAGCCCTGGCGTGCGCGCCAGGGCAGCTTGCTGCTCGGCCACCCCGGCGGGAACACCGATCGCCCGGCAGAATCGCCGGTATTGGTAATAGCAGCGAACGCAAAGCCCCAGCGCGTACGCCGGCCGCTTGTCCGACGTGCACCAGAGGCACGCGTAGAGCCGGTGGCGCGCCTGCCAGTAGTCGTGCTGCAACCAGCACAGGATGTCGTCCATCTGCTCGTCGGTGATGAGGTACGCGCCCCGCTGGCACAGCCGCTTCCACTTCTGGTGCAGCGCGCGCTGGGCGCGCAGGATCTGCGTCCGCGAGTACCCCGTGTCCTGAAGCAGCTGGTGGAGCGTCCACGCCCCGCGGGTGAACCCGCCTTGGCCGCCCGATCGATTGAGCTTTGCGTACAGGGCGCCGCGGCTGCGATGCTTCGGCGCGCCCGGCCAATCGTACCCCGGGTCGGTCTGGCGCTCGAACCAGACGAACCCGTAGATGCCCACGCCGTCGAGCAGCATCGCCTCTTCTTTTTTGCTCCACTTGCGCGCCACCCGTTCATCCCTCGTCGTCCTTCATTGGAGTATCGGTCGGCGGGGCCGCCGTGTCCTGCTGCACTTGCCCGCGCATAGCCTCCCGGCGAGCGCGCATCAGCTCGCGCCCGAGCAGCCGCGCCTCGTCCGGGGACAGCGGGGTCGCCCCGGCCGGCGCCAACGCGGCCGGGACCACCCCGACGGCCGCCCCGTTACCCGGGGCACTATCCGGCCGACGGGCCTCAATCTTCTGCCGCCACGTGTCCATCGTGCCCACCAGCTTGATAATCGCGCCCAACATGCCCTCGTAGGAATTGGGCATCGCGTTCTTCAGCTTGGCCGTCGCATCGTCGAACAACCCGACCAGGACCGCCAGCTCCGCCCGGTACATCCGGAGCAGTTGCGCGCCCATCTGGCTCTCGACCAGCCGGCGCGCCCGGTCCTCGCTTTCGCGCCGCCGGGCCACCCACCCGTCCTGCTGGCTCCACTGCGACAACATCTTGCCCGACACTTGGTCGAACGGCGGTTGGCGCACCATCTCCGCGATCGTCACATCACTCAGCGCATAGTAGAACCCGGCCGACAGACGCAGCTTCTCCAAGTCACGCCCGCGCCCGCCCAACTGAGCCGCCACTACGTGCTCAGCCGTCACCGGTTGCCGCCGCGACTTCTTCGGCGGCACCGGCGGGTCAACCGGGGGTACCCGCTTTTTCTTTGGCGGAACCATAACGCCTCATCCTGTTCCCGTCCACGCGCGCGGCCAACTCCACCTTGGTGTCCGTCCACACCTGGCGCACGATCGTCAGCGCCCCCTTCTGCCCCATCCGGGACACGGCCTCGTCCAGAACGCGGAACACCGGCTGCGCCGGCCCACCCGGCGACGGCTCGAACTGGACGTCCACGGCGGGCCGGCCGCGCAGACCCATCAGCCCGCTCATCCGCAGGCTCGCCCACTCGACGGCCTCGACCAGCAGGTCCTCATTGAGCAGTGTGATCATCGGGGCGGCTCCTCCGCGTCCGGGTCGAACACCAGGTCGTCCTGGTTCATCACCGTCGTGACGGCCTTCAACTCACCGCCGAACACATTGTTCCGCGACCAGTCGACGCCCATGAACAACCGCAATTGCGCCCGCCCCCCGAACTGCGTCTGCAACGCCGGGGGAATGGGGATCACGATCTCCCACGCACCTGGCGGGCAGGGCGTGGGCGGGGGCAAGGCCACGACCGGCCGCTCTTGCGGGGGCTCGGGCAGCGGCACACCCGGCAACGGGATCTGCTTGGCCTTCTTGGGCGTGGGCGGGACCGGCGGCAACTCCACCGGATCCATCTCATCCGGTACAATCGCCGGTTCACCATCTGGTGTTTCCACCCGATCAACCTTCACTGGATTGCGCTTCTTCGCCACCATCTTCAACTCCTCCATCACAGCTTGAATAAACACCGACGCTACTTGCGGGACGATCGCGTTCCCGTAGGCGCGCAATTTGCCCACCCTATTGGATACCCCATGAGCCAACGGGAATGATCCGGGTTCAACTGGCCGGGACTTCCCGTCGCGGCAGGGAACCCAATCGCAGTTAGACCAGCTGCCCCCGGCAACCGATCCGATCCCTGCCCTGGCCCACCCTTTGGCCCGTCCTGCTGGCAAGGGGTTGGCCACGATGCTAATTTCGCCACCCCCGGCAACTTCAACACCCGCTTGTCGTGATCCCCCCGACTGTACGCGTACTGAGAACCCGTCGCGGCGTTGACCACCGGAGATGGCCACGAACCACAACCGTTGTCGGATGTGCGGCGCACCGACGCCCGCCGCGCACAAATCCGCCGCCCTGACGGCGTAATCCGCTCCTTCCAGGTCAGCGCAAACAGCGTCGAACCAGCGGAGTCCATCAGGACTCGCAACCTGCTCGCCAAAGATGATTGCAGGGCGGCATTGGGCGATGAGCTTGAACCAGGCAGGCCACAGGTGTCGGTCATCCGCAAACCCCTTATGCTTACCCGCCGCACTAAACGGCTGGCATGGGCACGAGCCGGTCCAGACCGGAACGTCCACCGGCCAACCCGCCATCTGCAACGCCAGGTCCCAACCACCGATGCCGGCGAAGAAGTGACACCTAGTATAATCCCCCAGCTCGGCCGGCGTGACATCCAAAATGCTGCGCCCGTCCACCCGGCCGGCCAATAGATGGTCAGCCTCAATCAAGTTAACCAACCACTGCGCCGGGTACGCCGCATTCTCGTTGTAGTACGCACCCGGCATCGACCTCACCTACCCGACCAAAAACATATCCCGCAATCGTATCCACTCTTCGGCCGCCAGATACGCATGGGCCAACGCGTCCGTCACATGCTCCTGCTGTGACGGTACGATCCCATTCAACTTCTCTGACGCCCCAACTACCAACTCCGTGACAGCCACCCCTACGTCGCCCTTGCTCGCGTTCTTACGCCCGGCGAACACACGCTTCAGGTCGCCCGGCGTGAACACGAACGGGGTGATCCGACGCGCCCAACAAAAGCAACAAGCCGTCTGATAGGCCAAACCGACCTTCCACGCATTCCCGCCCTGCCGGCCCGCCCACGGCGTGTACGCTTCAATTCCCATGGCCATCACCGGCTGATACCGGTCCGCCACCAGGGTCAGCGCATCCCACAGCTCGCGCAGACGCCGTTGGTCGTCGCCAGTCATCCGGGTCGACCGCAACTCCTTCTTCGACGCCTTCTCCGTCTTCACCAGCCGCAGGTCGATCACCCGCAGGTCGGGCAGCTGAAGGACCGCCACACCCGTCGTCGCCAGCCCCGGGTCGACGCCGATCGCGTACGCGTGGCGCGGGACAATATCCGGCGTCATGTGGTTACCTCTTCGGACTTCGCCTGCGCTTCCGCCTGCGCATCCGCTGCGGCCGTCTGCGTCTCCGCCTGCTTGATCACCCGTGCCGCCTCGGCCGTGCTCAGCTTGGTCGCGCGCAAAAACTCGACGTTGTGCGTGACGACCAGCACCGGCTTCCGCAGCTCCTTGACCGCCGCGTCGCGCAACCGATCGCACGACGCGCGGCTCGTCGTCTCGGGCACGCTCAGGACCACCCGGTTCCCCAGCTCGCCCTCGACGTAATGGGCGTGCCCGTCAATCAGCAGCTCTTCGCCGTCTCCGACGCGGAACAGCGACTCCAGCTTGTAGACCAGGGCTGCCCGCCGCTCCCGCCGGTTGCGCTGGGGATTCGACGGCCGGGGAGACTTGGTGACCAACTTGCGCTTCATCGACGCGACCCTCCACAAGGATTTGACTCCGGCCACCCTGGCGCACGACCGTCAGTTGGTGGTCAAAATGACTTTGGAATGTGCTGTCGTGCTCGATCACAAAAATGCTGCCCCGCTCCGCCTTGAGCCCGCGCAACATCTCGACCACGGCCTCGCCGCCCGCCGCGTCCACGTGCTTGAATACTTCGTCCAGAATCAGCAGGTCATACGCGTGCTTCGCCCGGGCTGCCACCAGCCGACTGAGCCCGAAATCGACGGCCCAGGCGATGCGCCGCTTCTCCCCGCCGCTCCAACTCCGGTAATTGCGCTCGCTGATCGTCCCGTCCGGATTCCAACGGAACAGCCGGGGGTTGATCTGATTGGCCAGCCGGCCGGTCGTCCGACCTTGCGTCTGGGTCTCAAACCGCATCCAGAACGTACCACCCGTCAACAGCTGCACCCACCGGTTCGCCGCGTCCGTCAGCTCGTTCAACCGGTAGTCCAGGATGTACGAGACCAGCCCCTTGGGCCCGAACGCCTTGTTCCAGAACTCCCAATGCGCGACATTCCGGGCCGCCTGCTGGACCGACACATCGTAGCCCGACCGGCGCTGCGTCAACTCGGCCACACGCCCCAGGTGCTCCTGCTGCTTCTGCACGAACGGGTTGACCGCCTGCTGCTCACGCGCCAGGTCCGCCTGGGCCAACTGCACCACCTGCTGCGTCTGCTGCCACTCACGCTCACCGGCGCGTGCCCGCTCCAACTGCTCCATCTTCTGGTGCAGCCACTGCGAGCGCGCGAGCACCCGTTGGGATTCCTGCGCCTCGGCCGCCACGACCTCCACCCGGATCTGCGCCAGCGTGGCCTCCCACTGGGGCAGCGCCCGGGCGGCATCCGCCTCGGCCGCCCGTTCCTTCTCCAACTCCACTTGCATCGCCACCAGCTCGCGCTGCACGTGCTCGCCCGTGATCTGCTGGCCACACGCCGAGCACACACCACCCGCCTGTTGGCGCATCTGCTCCATCTGCCGCTCGATCTTCTGCGCCCGACGTCCCGCATCTACCCGCGCAATCGCCCACCGATCATACGCTAGCTGGGCTTCCTGTTTGCGGGCAGCAAACTCCATGGCCGGCGACGGATAAACCCGACGCTTCTCCCATTCAATCTCGCCCGCCAACTGCTGTACCACCTGGGCATCGTGGGCGGGCACCTGCTGCTGGGCGTGCTGCGCCATCTCCAGACGCATCCGCAACGTCCCCAGCGCTTCCGCGTGCCGCCCCTCCCACTGCTGAATCTGCGGCACCCAGTCGATGCCGCGCAACGCCATCAGCTCGCCGTCCATCTGCCGGGTCTGCCCGTCGAGCTGCACCTGCTGCTGCCGCAGGTCCACCAGCTTGGCGGCCACGCGCTCCCGGTAGACCTCCAGGTCGGACAGGCCCAGAATACGCGTCAGGATCTCGATCCGCTGGGCGTCCGTCGCGTCCATGAAATTCCACATCGCGTCCTGCGAGAAATACACGGCCGCGTGGAATACCTCGCGGTCCATGCCCAGCAACTCGTCCAGAATCTTCTGCGTCTCCGACAGGTCGAGCGCGTCCAACAGGTCGTTCCCGCGCTGCACGTGCAGCTCGGTCTTGCGCCCGCGCGTGCGCACCCGCTGGACCATCAGCTGCTGACCCTGGTCATCGACCAACCGGGCATCCACTTCGCACGCGGTCGCGTTGTCGTTGACCACGCTGTCCACGTTGTCCCCGCGCGGGACCTCCCCGTAGAGCACCCAGTCGAGCGCGTCGAACAACGTCGACTTGCCCGCCCCGTTGCTGTTCATCCGCGGCTCGTCCAGATTCTTGCCCAGCACCAGCGTGAGCCCGTGGCCCGCCAGCTCGAACTTCTGGCTGCCCGCGAACGAACCGAAATTGACGACCCGAATGGATTCTATTTTCATCATCGGGTCACCGTCTCGAAAAGGGCCATCAGCTGCGCCTTATCCAGCTCACCCGCCTGGGCCTCGACGTACGAGCGAGCATACTCAGTCAACGACGCACCGGCCCCGACGGCCAGCCGGGACTCCACATGGTCGACCTCGGGGGTGACCGTGTGCCGCACGCCCACCGTGCGCAACGCCTGGGCCACGGACGCGACGTTCACGCCGCTCGCGGCGAGCACGCGCACCTCGTCGCCCGCCCTCACATTCGACAGATCCAGGTCCCCGCCCTTCTGGACAGCCAACACGTGGTAACACGGGCCCCAACGACGGGCATGGAACACCGGGGCCGCCCGGCCATCCCACTGGACGAACCCCTTGACCTGCCCTGCCTCGCCCGCACTCACCTGGTACGGGCTGCCCACGTACCACCCTTGGATGAACCCCGGGATCTGCTGGTGCATGTGATAGTGGCCGGCGAATACGTAAGCCCAGCCACCCAAGGCCATACCATCCAGACCGTCCGTGTCCACCTGGTTGGCCGCCAGCATCGCCCCCTTGAACGGCAGGTGCGCGAACAGCGTGCGCCCCCTGCCCTCCACCTTCGCGAGCGCCCACGGGTCCTTCCGGTAAGGCATCCAGAACCCCGTGCCATCCCATCCGGGCTCGCTGTGCACCCGGACAGCCCCGCCGCACGGGTCCAGGATGTCCGCCAGGTACTCCAGGGCGTGCCGGCCGTCCACCGTGTACTGGTCATGGTTGCCGGGCAGGATGTCCAAGAAGATTCCCGACCAGCGCAACAGCTCGTCCCGCAACCCGTTGATCAGCGCCACGTCCACGCGGTTGCGAATGTGGAACACGTCGCCCAGGCACACCGCGTGGTGCTCGCCCAGCCGATTCATCTCCGCCCGCAGCCCCGGCAGCACCTGCCCGAGCACGACGTCCGCCGTCTCGTCCCGCAGATGTAGATCGCTGAATAGCAGCATCACGCACCCCGCCGCCGGCGCTTCGCCGACTTCCCGAAATGCCCCTTCACATGCTGGCCGTTCGCCAGCACCGCCTTCATCTGGTAGCCCTCTTTGCCCGACAGCTTGCTCGGCATGGTCACACCCAGCAGGTGCATTTCGGACTCACAACTGGGGCACGTGTACGTAACATCCCGGTCCGCCCACTTGTTCACATGCTCCTCGATCAGCCCGCACTGCTCGTTCTCGCACCGGTAACTATACAGCGGCATGCCCCTACTCCTCCGCGTCCTGACCCTCGATGGTCGACGACTGCCCTTCCGGCTGACCTTCCGCAGGGACGGTCGCCAGATCCAACTGCCAGACACTGACCAGCCGTGGGTACAACGTGGGGTCCTGGTCGATCGCGCGCCGCAGACCCAGCCACCCTTGGAACTGGATCACCTGGCCGTCCAGATTCAAGGCCGCCCAACTCCCGGCCGCGGTAATCAGCTTACGCCGTCGCAAATCGTCATAGAGCGTCCACACGTTGTCCGTGCCGAACCCGGTGAGCATCGGCAGCACCGCCTGCACCGTCTTGCCCAACCGATTCTTCACGAGCTTCGCCACGACCTCACGCCCCAGGATCACCCCGTCCGGGCCTTTGATGTAATCGCCCGCGTTGTAGAGCTGGATCCGCAGGGACGCCATGTGCCTCGTGCCCGATCCGCCGTAGGTCTCGCGCTTCTTCCCCGCGAACGCGCCGGTCTGGATATTCTGGTACTCGTGGTTGGCGATCAGGAACACAATGCGAGAACCCGCCAGCTTGGGCGTGAGCAGCCGGCTGGCCAACGCCATCGCCTTGGCCGCCGCGCCCGGCTTCGTCCGCTTCTCCCCGACCAGCCCGCGCTCGATCTCATCCTCGGTGGCCGTCCCACCCAGCGCGTCCCACCCGATCACAACGGGCACCAACGGGTGATGGGTACGCCACCAGTCGATGGTCATGGCGACCACCCGCAAGATATTTTCCACGTGCATGCCGTCTGGCGGGAACTCCAGATACTGGAGCTTCGACACGTCGCACTGAAGCCGCGACACGTAGTTGCGGTCGCGACTGATCTCCGTGTCCGCGAGGACGCCCACGCCGCCCACCCGCTGAACCGACGCGAACGCCTGGTCCATGAGCGTGCTCTTACCCACGTGCGGGGGGCCGAACAGCTCGACCACGCGGCTCAGCGGGTACCCCATCCAATCCGCGGGCTCGCCCTCGTTGCGGAGGATCCGGTCGAGCGCCAACGACCCGCTGCTGATCCGCCCAGGGATATTGCTCACACACTCGTCTTGGGCGAGCGTGCTGATCGTCGCGATCCCCTGGTCCTTGACCGTCTGCTGGTACTCGGCGAGCGGGCTGAGCTTGACCTTCACCCGCTTGGCCGGCGGTCGGGGTGACCGCTTGGCCGACGTGTGCGCGGACTTCTTAGGCGAGCGGGGCATCAGGTTATCCCGTCGAGCGCTCGGTGGAGCGCTTCACGTTTCTCGTCCCGCGCGACCCACCCGCTCTGTACGCCCGCGGCAGCCAGGCAGGCAGGGCGCACCCATTCTGGACATTCCCTGCACATTCGATCCTCCGCGAAGAACCGGGAGAAACAGCGCTCCCGCCCGCCCGGCAGCACGCCCGTCAGTACGGGCGGCCCGCCGGCGGCGGGGGCGGCGGAGGCGGGTTGAACCCCTGACCCCCCTGGCCCGGGGGCGGCGGTGGGGGCGCTTGGAAAGGGCCGGACTGGCCCATCGGCGGGGGCGCCATCTGGCTGCCGCCCGGGGCCGTCGGAGGCGGAGGCGGGGGCAACATCTGCCCGGCCATCGCCGCGGGTGCCGAATGCACGGGCGGCGGGGGTGGGAGACTGCCCACCGGCGGGGTATACGCGGGCGCCTGCTGGTACTGAGGGGGCGCCTGGGTCATCGGTGGAGCCATGGGCGGACCTGGGGGGAGGTAGGAGCCCATGGCCCCGGCAGCCGCCTGCGGTGGGTACTGCGGGGGCTGCGAAGGATACGGCGACGCGTAGGGGGGCTGCGCCGTCGGTTGGTAGCCCGCGGGAACCTGGAACTGCGCCGCCCCGGGCGGGACGGGCATGCCCAGCTCCTGGACCACCCGGAGAATCTGGTCGGGAGGCGTCGGGTCGTTCTCTTTGGCCAGGTCCCACAGCTGGTACGTGGCGGCCCAGAAGTACTGGTCGAGCGGCTGCGCGTTCAGGTCGATTGCGCTCCACTCGACATTGATGTCCTCGGGCCCAGTCTTCTTCTTGAGCAGCTTGATCGGGTGGCCGTTAGCGTAGTCCACGACCGCCTTGATCCCGCGCGTGTTCATGATCGTCGCCAGCGCCTTCTGGAGAAGGCTGCTCGCCCCGAGCACGCACGGCCGCATCTGGTTGTCCTTGTACCAGTTGGCCCGCGCATCGCTCAGGTTGATCGCGTTGTAGAGGTATTGGCGGCGCTTGCGCCCCCACATTTGGGCCGCCTGATTCTGCCGCGGGTCGTGGCTCGACAGCGCCAACTCGCGCGACTGGCAGAACAGGCACTTGTCGTCGTCGCTGCACGGGATGACGACGCCTTTGGGCCGGCTCATCGTCTTCACGAAATGGGTGCACGTCTCGACCCACGGCAGCTGCATGCCCGGCGCGTACGGACCGCACAACCAGACCAGGACCTCGCCGGTGAACCCGACCGGCACGTCCGGCCCCCATTTGATCTGGCCCCGGGGGCCGAGCACCTTGACGTAATTGCTGAGCGGCCCGCCACTACCGCCGCGCGTGGCCGCCCGGGCCTCCGACTCCTGGAGCGCCGCGAGCGCCGCCTGCTCGTCGAACCCGATCGCCTGCTGGGGCGCGCCCACGGTCGGCGGCTGCGGCAGTGGCGGGGGCGGCATCTGCTGCTGCTGCCCGTACTGGGGCTGCCCGTACGTCGGCATGCCCTGCGGCGGCATCTGCCCGTACGGATTCTGGACACCCTGGGGTGGGTAGCCCTGGGGCATGCCCTGTTGCGGATAGGCCAGGGGATACTGACTTGGCTGGTAGGTCATCTCTGGACTCCTTCGTGGTTCTACCTATTCTGACGCCCCACCCGGGGTGATCGTGACATTAAACGGCGAGCCTCGGCGCCCCGTCCTCCCGGTAGCGCACGGCAAACCTCTGTAGCATGTCCTTCTTGACCCGCCAAGCCTCCAACACGTGGTGGGTCGCCGTGTACGCCTCTTCGGCGCGCTCAATCGCCGTCTGGTACAGGTCGTAATCCTCGTGGGTCCGGTACAGCTGCTCGAACCGCGTTTCGGTCAGCCGCTTGCCCCCCGCTTGGCCCTCCAGCTCCAGCCAGAGGCGCGCCCTCCACGACCGGTACCGGCGCTCCGCCACTTCCCACACCCGCTTAGCCAGCGCCTCCAGCCGTCCCCACTTCTGGACCTGCGCGGTCACGCTCATCACCTGGCTCGCCAGGTCCATTTCGTTGACCACCAGCTCAGGCACCAGGTCTTCGGTTCGCACCTCGTACCAGGGCGTGGTCGCCCGCCCCTCGTCGACCAGCTGGTGGATATTCCAGGGCGGCAGATTCTGGAACCTGGCCAGATACTCGTCCACCATCACACCCCCATCTCGCGGATGATCTGGGCCGCCGCCTCGGCGGCCACGGCCTCGCGCAGCACCTGGTTATGTTCGAGCACCCGCTGGTACAGCTGGAGTAACTGCATCGCCTCGGTGAGGATGACCTGCGTCTCCGCCAGCGCGGTCTCCAGAACGGCGCAATGCGCGCACTTCGGGGCCGGCGCGTCATCCTGCCCCACGGTCACCACCACCATGCCCATCGCCGCCCTCCGCGCCGACTACCCGGCAACCTTGTACTCCTGTTTGTCCGCCCACGTCTCCGTCGACACCGCGCACTCGACCTTGATCGGGATCGGCTCGAACTCTGGATAGCGCTCCATCTCCTGCTTGACCACGCGCGTGACCTCGGGCAACAGCTCGGTCGGCAGGTCCATCAGGATCTCGTCATGTATCGTGCTCACCAGCTTCACCGGCCACCCGTGCGCCCGGCACTGGGCATCGATGCGCACCAACGATTCCTTGGTCAGCTCAGCAGCCGTACCTTGAATGAGCGAGCCGATCAACTGGCGCTCGCCCCGCCCGCGCTCGTAACTATCGGCACTCAGCAGGTTGGGGACCACCCGCCGGCGGCCGAACAGGTTGATCACCCGACCGTGCTCTCGCCGCGCCTGCGCGCACAGCTTTGTGCGGAAATCGACGATCCCGTGATACCGCTTGAAGAACATATCCAGAAACTTCTCGGCGTCCTCGTACGAAATCTTCGCCTGCCGGCTGAGACCGGACGCGCTCAATCCGTACGAATTACTTACGATCTTCCCCGCCACAGTAAACCGATGCCGCGGGCCCGCATTCAGCAGATCGTAGACTTTTGCGCGGCGCGACGTCGATCCCGAAACGCTTGATGGTAAGCCCGCATGCACGCCCGGCACACTCGTTGACCCCGTGGATGTAGATACAGATTTGCTCCCGCCAGCGGATGCCCGTGCGAGCAATAATCCCCCCCTCGTTTGCGCCGATTGCGCAAATTGAATGACCGGGACACCAACCTCATATTCCCCGGTTCGTAGTGGCCATCGTTGTCCACTCGATCGAAATCCAAACCCTTGAACCCAGATTCTGGATAAGTCGCTAAAGCCCAGCGAATGAAATGCTCGCGCGAGATAAATCGCACTTCGATGCCACGCCCTTTGTAATTCTTTGACGCAACGTGCGTATCCCGTCTGCACCGCTGCACCATAGAATCGTACCGCTCGCCCAAAGTATGCGCCCGCGGATCTTTGTACTTGCCCCGCTGGCAGGTGCAATTGCTCCGCTTCCCCCGAACCGCAGATACGTGAATCCAGCGCTGCTTCCCGCAGACACCACACACAACTTCCACAACGCGGGACCTCCCACGCATGCCCACTTTCCCCGTCAGCACGCGCGATGTACCGACGAGGAGCGGTGCCAATCGCGCCAATAGCAATTCGTCGGGGACGTACTTCGGATGCAAGACACCCAAGCCGAATTGCCCCCCCGTCTTCGGTGTAGACGATGTGATCTGGCGTTGCTGTGATGTCGTCATATTCGATCACCTCTTGTTCGCCGCGACAGACCAACCCGTCGTGCCGAACCCACTCTATCCCATCCCATAATAAATGTCTATCTTTAACTTCGTCCAATCTAACCAACCCCTCGTTGGTCAACACGTTTTGACTACCCAGCAGACACAAACCAAAGTTTACTACCTTGGCCACGCGCCTGGGCACCTTTTGTCCCAACAGCTTCCCAACCTCCAAGGCCGTGCGGTCGTGGATGTCCTCGTCCTTCAGATAGGCATCCACCATGATCGGGTCCATGCTGTACTTCGCCAGCACGCGAAGCTCCACTTGGCTATAATCCGCGAACAGCCGGGTCATCCCGGCGGGCACGGGGAACGCCCGTCGAATCGACCACGGGTCAACCCCGCCTTCCTTCAACGGCTTACCCGTCCGCTCCTGCGCCCGCTCGTCATCGTCGGACGGGAAATTCTGCAAATTCGGTGACCTACAGCTCAGACGTCCTGTATTTGTACCCACCGACTGCAAATCACCGTGGACATAGTGGTCCGCGTCCGCCCGGTCGATGATGCCCAGCACGTACGTACCCAGCAGCTTATCCAGGTCACGCCAATCCAGAATCCAGCGGATGACCGGTGACTGAGACACGAACGGCTCCAACGACTCCCGGTCGACCGCCAGCTGGCCCTTCTTGGTCCGGCGCGTGAGCGGCAGGCCCAGCACGTTCGTACAGTAAAACAGCACCTCGGCGTCCGACGCCGGGTTAAACATGCTGGCGCCGAGCGCGTTGCGTAGCTTGGTCCTCACGTCGTCGAGCCCCACGTGTAGCTCGACCTGAAGACCTTCCAGATACTTGACGTCGACGAGCATGCCGTGCACTTCCATGTCGCACAGGATGCGCGTCAACCCCATCTCCGTCGGCCAGATCCGCGAGTAGTAGCCGCTGAGCCCGTGCGACTCGTACAGGCTGTGCAGCCCACCCGTCTGGAGGATGTCACCGCACGCATAGTACCCGCAGACGCCCGTCCGGACCTCACTGTACCCGTACCGGCCCAGGTACTCGCTAATGCCCATCCGCCGGCCCCGCGCCTGCTCCTGCACGCACTGGCCCATCACCCGCTCACCCCGATGCGCCTCCTCACCCCAACCCAGGTCGCTGGCCGCCCGCTCCTTCAGCTTGGCCGACCGATTCTCGTCCCACAGGCGGGCGGCCACCATCGTGTCATACCGTGGGCCCCGCAACTGCCACCCTTCAACCCGGCTGAAGTGGTCCTCGAACTTTATATTGTGTGCGACCTTGCCCACCCGCTCGTCCGCCAGCAGCTCGCCGATCGCCGGCCCCACCTGCTCGAACGACAGCTGGGGCTCGCCCGTCTGGTGCCGGTATGGCACGTAGCTCGACCACAAGCGCCCCTGATCGTCCCACGCGCCCAGGGCGATACCGCAGCTCCGGGCGTCCCGGTACCAGGCCAACCCGCTCGTCTCGTAGTCGATGATCACCCACGGGCGGGTGCGGAGGAAGGACATCAGCCGCTCGAACTGCGCAGGCTCGACCACGACCGCCCGCTGGGGGTCGTCCGGCAGGTCGTACGGGTCGAACGCTTTAAGCTGTAAAGCCACGGCGCGTCCCCACCTGTTTCACCGCCTCATCCATCGGCCACCCGGCGGCCACCCAGGCCGCGACCTCGCGCGCGCCATCCCGGTCTATCCACATTCTCCGGTCGGACAACCAAAAGCACTCACGACCCCCGCTGTACTGGCCTATCCCGCGATAGCCCAGATCGGCCAGGATCACGCTGTCCTGCTCTTCTTGGGCAGCCGCTTGTTCTCGTACCGCCCGAGCTTCCAGAACTTGGCCGCACTGTACGGGCTCAGGTACCGGACGCCCTCCGGCCGGTGGCCGTGCTTCAGCTGGCGCGGGACTTCCCGCACCCCCACCGCCGCCTTGGTCACCGCGTAGAGCGTCGGGTACAGACGATTCTGGAACACGTACCCGCGCTTCATCACCTTGCACTCGTACCACTGATCGTGATGGCTCACCCGGAGGAGCCGGCCGGGCGTCAGCGCCGCGATCTCCGGGCTCCGCTCCCGCTCCCTGCGCCAACGCTTCTCGTCGTACCGAGCCTTCCACTCCAGCCCAAGCCTCGGCGCCCGTTCCACCGCAGCGCCCGCAACTTTTCCGCTTGCTCCCCACGATTTCGGTGCCGGATCCGCCGCAGCATCGGCAGACCCGGCCATGGTAGGGCGGGCCGGCACCCGACGCTCGCGCTCCTTTTGGGCGTACACAATGGACTCGACGGCCAACCCGAGATCCTTGGCCAGCATCTCCGCGGTCGCCGGCTTCTTCCGACCCAGCCGCTCCTCCGCCGCGGGCAACGTCACTTCAAGGAAATGCGCCAGGCAGAGCGCGCCGAATATGCAGGACCGGCAATCGGCGCCCCCCTCGCCCGGCAGACCGCCCTCGTAGAACTGGCCGAAACAGTTGGGCTGGGCGTGTTGCCCGATCCACCACTGCCCGCCCCGCTTGATCGCCCGGTAGTCGGTCATCGGATACCTCCCACAAGGCTGCGCATTCGCTGACGCAGCCGGCACAGCCGTTGACGGAACGCCTCGCGCGCTCCGTCCTGCTCGGCATCGTAAACCTCGCTCGCTTGGCCGTCCGCCTCGACCAGCCGGGCGAACAGCGTGGCGTCCGGACCACCCAGGCGCTCGATCAACACGCGCAGGGCCTCGCGCGCCTGGAGCCGCGCGTCCTCTTGGTACGTTTCCTCCGGCACGTCCATCAGGTCGACGTACCGGCAATCCAGCCTCCAGCGGTCGCGCTCGATCTGCGCCGCCGCGTTCCACAAACTCTTCATCACGTACAGCCGCGGCGGCTTCTCCGGGGAGAACCGACGCTCGACCGCCATCGCGCGCAGGTGCAGCTCCTGCCGGTAATCGTCCCGGCTGCGGCCGTGCCGGTCAACCTCCCGCGGGTCTCGGCTGATTGATTTCGTAATTTGACTCACCGCCTGTCCGTATTCCATGGTCGTCCCCTCCGCGGTGGCCGGTTAGCCACCATGATTTCCTATTGTACGGCATTCCACCGTAAAGCGCAATAGAAATCTTCCAGAAATTAACATTATCGGAAACCCATTTGAATGTGCGGTATTCACACGCCCCTCTTCGCATCCGCCAGTAGAATCTGGAACTCATGCTCTAACTCGTCCAGCAACTGACGTCGTTTTTTCGGCACATCCGCGAACAGCCGGGACCACCGAATGGACTCCATGGCCACCGCCGCGGCGATGAACCCGTTGCGGGTCAGGCCCATCCGCCGCCCAACCTCGTCTGCGCCGATCAACATGGCCCGGGGCAGCGTCACCGTCGTCTTGATTCTGGACATCAAACAGCTCCTACGTAGTGAACCGGCGTGCCGCACGGCATGGCCCGCGCACGCCACCAATCCAACTCCGCACGACTGCGCTCCCCCGGGTCACCCCCGGGCAGGCGAACCAACCGCACGTCGAACAGCGAGACCAACCGCGGGGCGGCCAGCAGAATATCCTCCCACGCGTCGGCGTCCCACATCAGGTCCACCGCGCGCACGCCCGCCCGCACCAGCAACGCGATCTGCGCGTCGCTGATCTTCTTCCCGAACGAACAGACCGCGCTGGCACCCGCGTGCACGCAATCCACCGGCCCCTCGACGATGGCCACCCGCGAATAGAGCTTGGCCACGTCCAGATTCATCAGCACATCACTCGACCGCACGGACACCCCATCATCCGGCGGATTAAGCGTTTTGATATACCGCTCGCCCGGCTGGGCCGCCCACATGGCCCGCGCCTGATAGTAGATGAGCTGGTCGTGGTCGAAGACGGGGAAGACCAGCCGATGGGCATACCGGCCGGTCGTGCACACGAACAGGCGGAATTGCCGCACATCCTCGGGCGTAATACCCCGCGCCTGGAGGTAGGGCCAATCCTCGTACCGTGCGATCGGCTGGGCGCCCGGCGGGTAGGGGATGGGCGCGGCCAGGCGGGCCACCCCCGCGGCCGACCGGTCCGCGACTAACCGCTCGGGCAGCACGCCCAGCTCATGCGGAATGTGCCGGCCCGCCGCGATCACCTGGTCCACCGCCTTGTCCCGCGGCACCCCGTCCAGAACGGCCACCAAGTCGACGAGCCCACCCGCCCCGGCGACCGCGCGCTTGCGCGGGCCAAACGGGGTCGTGACCGTGACGAACCGCTCGCACACCCAGCAGTGCCACTGCCGGCGCTCGATGTTCACGATCAGCTTCTCGTCCTTCCCGCACAACGGACACCGCAGCGCCCACTCGCCCAACTGGATCTCGCGCGCCCCGTGGTCCATCACGTACTGGACCAGATCGAACTGCTCGATCGCCAGCTGTAGCGTGCTCAGACCCATCAGAAGGCCCTCTGCTGCTGGGGCGCCCCGGGATAGGCTGACTGGGGTGCACCCCCGTAGCCCAGCGCCGGCGGCGCGTCCAGGTCGGGCATGCTCGGGCTGGTCAGGCCGTCCCGCTGTTCGATCTTCATCTTCGCGAACTCGCACCACAGGAGCGTCTTGAACCCCGCCTCCGCGTCCCGGTACAGCTCGACCATCACGCGCATCAGATTATTCGCCCGCTCCAGCACCGTCGCGTTGACCGAGCCCACCATGTCGGCCACGCGCACCTTGTCGTAGCAGTCGGCGATCTGACTGCTGTAAATCCAATGCGCCCGGTCCTCGGAGCCCTTGTCCGGCCGCTGCGCCTGGCTGGCGGTCGTCACCACGTACCCACGGTTGGCCAGGCTCTTCAGGTCGCGACAGGCCGCCCTTTGCTTCTCCGTCTCGCTGTTGTACCGGCCAGCCCGACCGCCCAGCAGGTCCACGTAGTCGACGACCACGTGCTCGGCCTTCCACCCGTGCGCCCGCTCCAGCTCCTTCAGCTCCTGGTCGATGTCGATCACCGTGTAGTCCCACCGATCGACGAACCCGCGGATCACCAGGTGGCCCTTCAGGTCCTGGAACCGCGCCCACGTCTGCGCGTACTTCGCGGCGTCCACGTCCCCGTGCTTCACCTGCGTGTACCACTCGTCCAGAAACAGCGCGTCGTACCGGCACTCCACCTGCTGACGACTGCCCTCGAACACGAAATGGGCGGTCCGCCGGCGTGCCAACGCGGAGGCGGCGCCATGGTGGACGAGCATCGCGCTCTTGCCCGTCTTCGGATAGCCGATCCAGATGAGCAGTTGGCCCAGACTGGGCCCGCCGTCCATGATTTTATCCAGCCAGGGCAAGCCCGTGCTGACCGCCGCCTCCCACCCCTGCTGGTTCATCCGCCGGTTCTGCCGCGCGGGCAACTCCTCGAAGTACCAGCTGCGATCGACGGGCGCCCAGCGCACGCGCGTCAACTCCTCCATCCGCTGCATCATCGTGTCGTACGCCTCATCCACGCGGCCCGTGTTGTAGAGCTGGCGCGTCTCGTGGAAGGTACGGACGAATATCTGGCGGCGCACGAAATCGACCGTCGCGTCCTGAAGCCACTCGCGATCCGTCAGGTCCGCCTGGCCAATCTGGTCGACCATCGCCTCGTAAAGCGGGCGCATCCGCACGTCCACGCCCCGCAGGTACTGGCGGACCGTCGGCAACGACGGATAACCCGAATAGCGCTGGCGGTGCTGCTGGCACTGCTGGAGCACCCAGCTCAGCGCCTCGTGCTCGAAATACTCGGGCCGTAGGTACGGGTCCAGGAACTGGGCGATCCCGTCATCCTCGGTCAGGATGCGCAGGAGCCGTTTCTGGAACTCCAGGTCAAACGGCAGTCTTGGCTGTTGCGGCTGATCCATATTGTCCCCCCGGCACCGTCGCCGCGGTGGTTTGTCCGCGGCGAAGGGCCAAGATGTCGAACGTAACCGACGCCTGCAACCGGACCGCGCACTCGTGGGCGACCGGACAGCGCGCGCACACGGTCGACCGCGGGTGGTACCCGTACGTGTGGGTCGGCGTCTCGGCGATGCACCGCCGGAATTGCGCGGTTTCCAGATACCGGCGCTTCAACGCCTCGCTCGCGTGCGACAGATCCTTGTTTGGATCCCACACATGCGGCCGTCCCGTCCTGGCCGTCCGCGCCTGCTGTACTTGCGCGGCGACCACCCGCTGGAACATCGGGGTCTCGCGCAGCTGCTCGTACCGTGCGAGCGCCTTGCGCTCGGCCTGCTTCGACTTGGGGACCAGCTGATGAAGCGGCGGGGCGAATACCCATTGGCGGCCGACAAACTGCGAGTAGATGAATCGGTGGGGATCGAGCTGACGGGCGGCGCACCACTGGAGCAGCTGGTGCAACTGTTCTTTTCGTACCGGCGTGGACTTCAACCACCGGGTGCACCGCTGCCGGAACTGCTGGGTGTGTGCACGGTAGTAGTTGTAGTGTTCCAACAGCTCACCGTGCACGTCCGGCATGGGGCTCACCCTTCGCTTGGTTTGGCTGTTGGGTCGGGGCAGACGACGAGCCCCGGGCCCTTGTGGATTATCAGAATCTGCTTGATCTTAGCAGTGGCTGATGCCCCGCAGCCCGTGCCCCCCACTGCGATCGGGCGCGTCTGCTCGACGCCGATGCTGAATCGATCGACCCAGACCAACCGACCGGCCACATTATCACCCCCGCCGAGCATCCAGACCTGCACGGGCTGGCCCTTCAGCTGGTCCCACGTGACCGCCTCGGGCCCACGCTTGCGCACGTCCTTCATGAACGCGCTGCGCTCGTCGGCTACAACGCTGGGTTGGTCAGTCGCCACGAGGGATCCCTGTCGGTAATCTGGCCCACCAGGTACCTGATCGCCCGATCCAGCTCCTCGACTTCCAATTGCTCGCCCTTGTATATCGGTTGGGGCGGCGTCAGCGTTGCGTCAACCCGCCCGGTCTCCATGGTAGCCCGGTGGCCGCCGTACGCGGCCACCAACTGCTGCAACGCCTCATGGCCCGCCGGCCAAGGCAGCGCGTCCACCAAGTCGATCGCATTGAACACGAGCCACCGGCGGGCGGACGACGCCAGCCACTGCTTCAGCTTGTCCGCGCTCGCCAGGCTCACCCGACGCACGGCCGCCGCCTGCTCCTCCAGCGTCATGTCACGCACTTCCGACACCCGCACTTCCATTGGATACCCTCCGGGAAACCAAGGGCGCGACGTGGCCGGGGACTGGTGGCCACGCCGCGCCTGTTCTTTCAGCCCTGCGATCCTACGAGCCGCCGGGCAGCCCGTCAACTACTTTAACGGTCCAGACACGCTCAGCGTGACCACCCCGTCATAAAATGGCACTGCCCCCCGTCATCCCCAACAGGAGGTGCACCATGACTACCTTTTTCGGAATATCGAACAAGGGGACCATCGGTGAATGGGTTGTGGGCCCGGCAATCCTGCCCGGGTGTAACCCCATGGGTTTTTTCCTCGGGGACATCACCGTTCCCGCCGGGTGCGTAGCCCGGGTAGAACGGAACATCCAATTTAGCAATGGCGGGTCTGCCGCCATTGCGGTAGTGGCGAACCCGCGGCCAAACGCGGAAATAGTCCCCACTCACCGGGAAACCAGCTCCGGCGTACCCAACACCTGAGCAACGAGCACCCGCATGTCCCGCAGGTGCGCCTTTGTCGCGGCCAGCTCACCGGCCGTCCCGTGCTCGGTCGGCCGCACGCCCACCCGGTACAGCTCGTCCATCAGCGACTGAAGCTGATCCTTCCGCAGCTTGAACGTCGGCCGCAGCTCCTGGCCCTCCTTGATATTCTCAAACTGAAGGTCCGTGACCATCGCGCGCTCCTGCGAATTGATCGGCCGGCCGACCAGGCAGAAGGCCACCCGATTCTCCCACGGCACTAGGTGCAGACGAATATCCAACTCCACGAATTGCCGATCCAGCTCATCCACCGTTACTTCCGTGATCCCCACCGTCGACCGCATGTGCTTCTCCTATTGGTTTTGCGCACACCGTGCGCGCCCATTCCCCAAACTGCTGGCCCGCCTGGAGCACGTCGACCGAGAACGTCGGCTCATCCAGGTACGTGTTCAACCGCTCGTGGCTGTGCAGCATGAGCTTCCGGTGATGCCGGTCCGCGAAGTCGACGATGATGGCCGAGCGCTTGCCCGGCACGGCCGTGCCCACCCGGTACGCGTTCTGGACCAGCGAAACCTCGGCGGACTCGCCCCGCGCGTAGATGAGCGCGTCCGCGGCCGGCAGGTCCACGCCCTCGCCGAGCAGGCTGGTCCCGATGAGCACGCGCACCTCGTCGCTGGTCAGGAATGCGCTCAGAATCTTCCCCTGCTTCGGCCGGTCCATGTCCGTGCTCACGAACTCCACGGGCTCAAACTGGGTGCCACGCTGGGCCGGGAACAGCAGACGCATGAACGAGCGGATCTTGTACCCCTGCGCCTTCGTCCCGACCAAGATGAGCACCCGCCGCCCCAACTCCGCCAACGTCCAGGCCGCCTGGGCGACCAGCTGGTTGCGCTCCTCGTGCTCATGAATCCCGAACTTGCCGTGCCCAGTGATGTACCCCTTGGGCACGCCGCGCAACTTTTTCGACTGCACGGGCACGAACACGATCTTGGTAGGCACCAAGTACCCGCGGCGCAGCAGCTCCGCGCTCGACACCTGGTAGATTGTGTTCGACAGCAGGCCCCACATTTCCAGGTCGTCCGTGCCGCTCCTGAAGTGGGTGCCGGTCATGCCGAACCGATAGAAAATGTGATCGCACAGCTTGAAAATGTCCCGGTACGTCTTGGCTGCGCTATGGTGCCACTCGTCCACGCACAGCATCTGGCGCGTCTGGTAGAACTCGGGGCTGAGCAGCGAAGCGGTCGCCGCGGTCGCGACCACCACGGGCATCCGCGCCGCCTTCGACTCTTCCCGCTGGCCCACCAGGTGCATGCTGTAGTTGGGGCCGTAGAACTCCTCGATCACCTGCTGGGTCTGCACGACAATCCGGTCAGTCGGGGCAATCCAGATGGTCGGCAGGCTGATCTGGCGATGCAACTCGACCATCGTCCTGGTTTTGCCCGACCGGGGTGGCATGTCCAGAACCCCACGCCCAACCTCGACCCCCCGCTTGACCGCCGCCACCTGGTAGTCGCGTAATTCGATTTTCCCCGCTGCCAGGTCGGGCATGCCCTCCAAGGGGCGAACCCGCGTGTCCTTCACGTCCACCTGGTGGCCCCACTTGTTCGCCAGCCTGGTCACCAGGTCGACCAGCCCGCTGGGGAAGTACCAGAGCTTCGTCTTCGGCTGGCGGAGGAGCCTGACCCATCCATCCCACCCAGGGCTCATGGTCTCCGGGTCTACCCATCCCTTGGTCAATAGGTCTGCCATGTCCGTGGGGTACTGTAATTCATGGCTGAGCATGGCCAATAGCTCAGGGTCTCCCCAGAGGATTTGGGCCCATGTGTTGCCGACCTCCAGGTTCAACATCTTGCTTACCTCCCATATAGGGGCGTCGACGCCCTCTTATTCCCGTAAGGGAATAAGAGGATAGACTAAGGGCTTATTACACTGCCGCCCCCTGCGCCTTTGGTGTAGGGCGGTATGGGGGAAGAGGTATGGGGTTCGGCTGTAGAGAATTTAATCTCATGCCCATTCTAACGATCCATGTGACTCGATCGTGACAGGGGTGCCCCAAATAGTTGTAACCCCAGGCCGATACTCGGTTATTTTATTTGATTCGCGGATGTCGCAATTCATGTCGCGAATCTGTCGCAATCTAACGCGCGTAAGATTGGATGTAAGGTCGGGGGTGGCCCCAGAACGCACTAGGATGCCCGCAGAGCCTCGATCGCCAGCCGGGTAGACAACACCCCTACCACCAGGCCGACGACGCCGGCAACCGTGGCTACGAACGCTGGGTGGGCATACCAAGGGGGGATCTGTTGCTCCGCGTTCTGTTGCCACAGCCGGGCCTCCGTTCGGGCACCGTCCAGCTGGATCTGGTGCTTCGTGGCCGCCAGGTCGAGCTTGACTTGCCACAGCGCCTCCGCCTCCGCGAGCTTCAACTGCGTCCTCTCGTCCGCCTGGTCGGCCCGGACGGCCAGCAGGGCGGCCCGCCGGCCGGTCAGCAGCTGGCCGGTGAACGGCGCGCGCTCGCCCTCCAGCAACGGCTGCACACAGCTCTTGGGGTCGGCCGGGTCGCAGCTGGCCGGCAAGGTCGGTTCAGCGGCTGAGCCGTTCGAGCAGACGAGCCAGAGCCACAGGATCGGACTCCAGGTCAGCCACGTCGGCACGTTGCTGCGCATCCAGCGCCTCCATCTTCGCCGCGTACTTCTCGCGGATCAGCGTCGTTGCCTGGGCTGCCCCGTGCTCGGCCACTGCGGTCTGGGCGGCGACGCCCGCGCGCACGACCGCCAGCTCGGTCTGGATGACCTCGACGGGCGGGCGGCGACGCAGGAACACCCAGGCGAGCCCGGCCACGATGGCCAGGACCGGGATGTACCAGTAGCGGCGGACGAGCAGCAACGCGGTCATTGCTCGGCCCCGTTCTTGTACGCGGTGACCAACTTGGTCCCGCCGGTGATGCCCAGGAGCGCCCAGAACGTATACAGCGCTTCTTCGGGCATCTTCCGGTCGGGCGTGATCGCCCACCAGCCGACGGCCATGCAGCCGAGCGCCAGGGTGAACACGCGATGCAGGCTCACCGCCTGGACCCCGCCCTTGTCTTCCATGAACAGCGCGCCGAGGAACCGCCAGAGCAGCGACGGCTTAGCCTCCGGGCTGGCTGGGGGGTTGGGATTCGCTGGGCTGTCCGGGGTCGGGTTGCTGTTGTCGGCCATGGTGGTCCTCCCATCGGGTGATGGCGGTGGCAAATCCATCGATCTGCCCCTCCAGTTTGGTGATCCGGTCACGCGCGCCCGCCGCCGATTGCTCCAGCTGTTGTAGATACTGGACGGCCCGCGCGTGGTCGGCGATCGTCTGCCGCAGGTCGTTGACGATCGACCGGGCGTACGGGTTGTCGATCTTCGCCCCCGGGCTCGTCAGCTCGCGCAGTCGCTCCTTCTGCACCTTCGTCAGCGTCAGCTGCGCCGCGGGCGCGGCGACCGGTGGAACCGCCGCCACCGGGCGGACGATGGGTTCCCGACTTTTGATCTTTGTTTTGCCCATGATGTTCCCTCCCGTGATGCCCCGCCCTGTGCGGGGCTAAGTGATGATCCCCGCGTAGTGGCCGTGGTCGATGAGCCACTGGTACAACGTGTTCGCCACCCCGTCGTACAGCCGTTGCCCGTCCTCCCCCTGCGTGCCCGCCAGGATGGTGAACGCGGGGTCGGCCGCGACGTACCCGGGCTCGCCCTCCACGCCCTGCACCGGGATGTCCTGGATCTCCCATCCGCGCTCGCGACCGTGCCGCCCGCGCACGAACTGGCCGTTCTGGATGTACCCCTCGACCGTCTGGAACTGGATCGTCCTGGCCATCACGTCCAACGCAAACCGGATGATCCGCACGTGCGTGTAGTCGTTGCTGTCCAGGTCGCCCACGTCGATCGGGACCGTCAGTTGCAGGGCCATCGGATTCTCCTCACGCGGTGGCGCGTACCTGTTGCCGGATCTCTTCATAGCTCAGGCCGAGCTTGTTGCGCAACACCCAGTCGAGCACCTGGAACATCTCGCTCACTCCGCTGAGCCCCATGGCCAGGCCGTTCTGGAGGTTCAGGAATGTGCCGTCCATGACGCCCATTTTTTGCAGCCGCTCCGCCCCGTACGCCCACACGTCGTTCCAGCGGCCGGCCATCGCGTACGCCAGGTCGTGGCATGCGAGCGCATCCTGCTGATCGTCGAACGTGCTGACCGCGCCGCCCGTGCCATTGGTCTGCACGTAAGTGGTGCCGTCTCCTTTGACCACAAATTCAGAAGTGGTCAAATTGGAGACCATGAAAATATTGTCCGCCGCCGCGAACGCGGTGGCACTCGTGCCACTTTTCTTCCCGACCACCAACCGAATCGCCGCGTCCGTCGAAGACGTCGTGGTGTCGCTGGTTGTCGCGTAGCCCTCGATCTGGGTACCGCGGGCACCCTCGCCGAATCCGCGTAGACGCGCACCACCAGCGCTAGCGCCATGCGCGGATAAATCTAGGTAGCAATCGGTGTCAGCATACGTGGTCATGCCGTGCGCAACGCCAGCGCTGTCGGTGAGCATCAGCATCGCCTCATTGCCCGTGGTTGCCCCCTCCAAGAGCAGACCGCCCACTTCCAAATGACCACCTGCGGATGCGGCGTGGGCGTTCGTATACAAATGCCCCGTGCTGTCCACCCGCAGCCGCTCGGTGTTGGCGGTCAACAGGTACCAGTGGACCGCCGCGATCGTCCCCGTGTAGAGCGCCTTCGCCCGGCTCATGATCCTGTTCTGCGCCGTGTTGCTGACCACGAAATCAATCGAACCCGAGTTGTCCGGGTCAGTACTGCGAATGAACCGAACCATCGGGTCCGCGCTGTCCGCGCTGGTCTGGACGCAGAATTGAAGATCGGAGTCGGTCAGCAGATAGTCGATACCGGTGGTCGCCCCGTTACTCACATTGCCGACCACCAGCCGCCTGATCCCGAGGTTGCCCGTCCCGTGCGCGCCGTACAACCAAGTACCGCCGGACGTCCGCCAATTCAGCGCGTCGTCGTCACTCGTGTCCACCCGCCACTCCCAATAGTTGGCGGTGTCCCGCACGACCGCGCGGTAGATGGGATCGAACCCGGTGTACGAGTTTTTGAGCTGCATGTGCGCTTCGCCGGACGCGTTAGCGAACATCCGGCCGAACCAATCGTTGGTCCCGCCACCGCTGGGCAGGTCGGAGTACAGTTGCCACGTCGTGGCCGTGTCAGGTGACGCGCCGCCGGTGAACAGGGCCATCACGTTGTCAGTCGCGGCCGTGGAGCCTTTGCGCCACAGCAGGGTCCCGCCGTCCATCATCGTGTACCAGTCGGCCACCGACGTTTCCCCGAAATGGAGAATCACGGCGACCGGGCTCACGAGATCCAGCTGGGTGTTCCCCGCGTCTGAACCCGTGAGACCCATGATGCGGTTGCCGTGGTTGTTCGTCCACCACTGCATGTCACCGCCGTTACCCATATTCTGTATCAGGGCGTTCGACGCGTCCAGATACAGTTCACCGTCCGTCGCGTCGGAACTGTTCATCCACGCCAACGACTGCGCGTTCTGGAGCACGAGCTGGCCGTTGTACCTCCGGGGCACCCTACCCCGGAAATCATTGACCTGCGTGACCACCCCGCCCGCGGACACGATCTGCCAGAGGGTCAGCCCGGTCGGTGCGGCCGACAGTTGGAGCACACCCGTGTTCAGCAGCTCGACGTAGCGCGTGGCCGCCGCCGGTTGGGTCAGGTCGATGTACCCGAGGGGCGTGGCGTTGCTGATCGCGATCCGGCGACCGGTCACGTAGGCGACGCCGCTGGTCACCCGGATGGTCAGGCCCGCCGGGTTGGTCGCCGCGTAGCCGGACACGTGTCCACCGTTGACAAAGAAGTCGGCTTCGTCCGCCTTGGCGATCACGCCCGTGCCGTCCAGATTCTGTTTCCACCATTGCTGGCCACCCAGCTCGGTCAACCGGGTGCGCACGGCCGACGACCAGGTACGCAGGTCGCCCACGCCGTAGGCCGCCCGATTATCGCTCCGGTCGTTTGTGCCCGCGCCCCAGTCCAGCGGGTACGCACCGGCGACCGCGCCCTCGAAGTAGAACTGGCGCAGGTCGGTCAGGACGAGCCCGCCGCCGCTCTTCACCACCTGGGCGATGCGTGTCCATTCGGCGCCCGGAGATCCGGCCTCGACCCGCATGCTCCATTCCGCGGCATACCGGGTGTTCATCGTTTGGGCGAACTCACTGCCCGTACCCGATGGGTTCCAGAAAATCCGGCTCTGGAGCGCGCTGTCCACGTACTCGAAGCGCACGTACACCTGGTACGTGCCGTCCGCGTACGCGTTCAGGTCGACCGCGCGCGAGGCATCGCCCTCGGCGGCGACCACACCGTACAGGACGTCCCCCCCGTCTCGCCGCGCGAGCAGCGCGACCCCGCGGGCCACCGACACGACGGTCCCCGACGGGTTGGTCGTGGCGAACCCGTTCATGATCCACGTGCGCTGCGCCGCCGCCGTCATCCACGACTGGCCGGGTTGCCGCTGTGCCGCGTCCACCAGGTCCTCGGCCAGGTACTGGAAGTCGGTCAGGTCCAGCCGCTCATTGCTTTGGGTGCGGAGAATCGCAGGTGACATCGGGCACTCCTACTCGGCGATGAACTCGGGGATCACCCCGGCCGCGGTCAATTGATTCAGGTACTGGCGGATGAACCCCATGGGGTCGCTCAGGTAGATTGGGTAGTACAGGTAGCGCAGCGGCGAGTCATTGGTCTTGTAATTCTGGACCATCGCATCGCGCAGCAGCTGCCCGGTGACCACCCGGCTGGCCCGCACGGCCACCACCAGGGTCGCCCCAGGCAGATCGCGTGCTAGCGTCGCGGTCGATCCCGCGACCGTGCCCTTGTCACTCAGGCCCGCGATGGCCGGTAGGTCGTTGGTGAACACCGGCAAGATCGACCAGTCCAGATCCGTCTCCGACGTGAACGCCGCACTCGCGCACTCGCAGATGCTGGTCCAACCGGTGACGCCCGGCGTTTGGTAGGATGCGAAATCGACGAGCGTCCCCAGCTCGATCAACTTGGTGATCACGTACGTGCCGTCGTTGCCGAGCGTGCTGCCCGCGATCGTGATCGTCTTCCCCAGGTCTTCCGGATAGCGGAATGTCTGGTCCCCCTCGACGACCACGCGCGTGGGGTTCGTAGAATCCACGACGCCCGTGCTGCCGGCGGCGCCGCGTACGCTGATCACGCTCGTCGAAATCACGGCGTCCACGATGTACCGACCTTTGATCGACCCGCCTTGCGGGTTAATCGACGTGCCACCTTCAATCTGGAATGCCTTGCCCACGTCCCCAGCAACAAACGGGGTGGCCGGGGAGATCGCGGCGAATCGAGTGGGCTGGGCCACCGCCGTCTGACCCGCGATCGGTAGGTGCCAATATTCCGACGGGTCCGTGGCCGCCCAGGTGACGTGCTTCATCCGGATGATCGGCGTGCCCGCCCCGACCACGAAATTACCGAACGATAGGTTCACGCCAGATCCGGTTGGGAAAGACGATGGATCCAAACTGATGGCCAACACGCCGTCAACCCACAACTCCGCAGGTTTCCCCGGCCCATGCTTCAGCGCGAATGAATGCCAATCACCGAACACGAAAGGACCGGCGTAACCCGTCCCAACTTGGGCGCCACCCGCGTCGATCATAACCACAACATAAATACCAGGACTTATATAAAACGCACCAAACCCAAGAAACGACGCGCCGTCGTCCACAAATAGACTTACGTATTGTCCGGTCGTACCGGCGGCTACAGGCAGAGATTGGATAGCGATCAACCATTCCACGTACCAGGATGACTGACTGGTGATTCGCGGGGTGTGGGAATATAGCATCAGCCCGAACCCAGTGCTTGCCTGCATGATGCAATAATTCGGACTGACCACCACGTCAGCCGTCTCGCTGACGCCTGAGTACGCCCACAACGTCGTGCCGGGATCTCCCTCGTATTCAGGGATGATGTGCGCCGTGGGCCGCTGATTCCGGCACTCCGTGACGAACCCTTCGGGCGCGAGCGTCACACCACCGACGCGCAGCGGTTCCGTCCCCAGGTCCACGGTCGACTGCGACAGCGACAGTCTATTCTCTACCCCGGAGATGTAGTATTTGCCGATCGCCACATCGCTGATCGCGAGCGCGTTCAGCAGCCGCACGAACACCGTGCACGGGCTGTAAACGGGGTCCTCAATGATCTCGTAATTCCCGGGCCCGACCAGCGCGTCCAGCGCCAGCTCCAGCGAATAGGTCGTGCCCCGCGGGGTGTAGGCGATGGCTTTGACGATCTCCCGGAATTGGTCATCGCTGTTCAGGAACGGATAGCGCATGACCCCCAGATTGCGGGCCAGCGCGTTCAGGTCCTCGCCATCCGCGAAATCTACCAGCATGGCCCGCCGCGCCAGGTCGATCCCGCTAACCGCGCGGCTGACGTCCGCGACGACTGACGCCACTGCGTGGTCGCGCGCGGTCCCGGCCACGACGGCCCCGGCGTACTCGTGGGCCAGGTCGATGAGCAACGTGTCCGTCCGGCTACCGTAAGTGTAAGCCACGCCGTCGATGAGCACTGTGCCCGCGGCCGGCCAGTCCAGCATGTTCTCGACCGCCAGCGTCGTCTGGCCGATGAACGACGTGGCGGCGGTCGTGCGCGTCAGACGGATGCCGCCGATCTCGTTGTCGCTCTCGCCGATCGCGCCGAACAGCGCTTCCAGCAACCCGACGCTCATGGGATCACCGCGGGCAACAGCGGCGGGCTGCGCGGCCCGACCCGCAGGTTAGGGGGCAGCGTGTTGCGCAGCGAAAACGTGGCCGTCCCGTGCTGGTCAGCAATCGTAGAGATCACCTCGACCAGCGTGTGCGATTCCAGATTGTCCACCCGACGAACGAGCAGGGTGAACGGGTCGCCCGACCGCGGGAGCGTCGGCAGCCAGGCGAACATGAGCGTGTTCGACGCGGGGCGCACCCGCTGCCCCTGCCCGCGCCCCGCGTAACAGCGCGGGTCCGCCGCAGTCCCCGTGTCCCCGACGTGCACATAGAACTCGGTGGCCCGCTCGGCCGCGAAGTCGCCGACGATCGTCAGCTTAGTCCCGCCCGAAACCGGGGCGGTCGGTGGGGTCATCGATGTCAAAGTGAACGCCATACGCTCCTCAACTGATCACGATGTTCGCGTCGGTCGTGCGTGCGAGCTGGTCGTCGAGCAAAGTCACGTCCGCCGCGGGCGTGACGAGCATGCAGTTGTAGACGCCGGCCACGCTCATGATCCGCTCGATCAGCGCGTTGCGCACGACGTCCCCGCTGATGCCCAGACCATTGATGTAGTCCATGACCGCCTGCTTCACCGCCGTCCCGACACTCGTGTTGTCGTACCCGTCGCTGACGGTCAGCGTGAGCAACACGTTCTGGATGAGCACCTGCGGGACGTTCACCCGGACGAGCACACCGGCCGCGCGGAGTCCCGGATAATTCTGACGGTCCGCCGGGTCACCGTCCACTATTTTCTGGACCAGCTCGATCAACCCGGTGTACCGGACGTACGTGGCGGTGATGACCTCGCCGGTGACCAGCGCAGGATCGAATAGGAGCAGCCCCCACGGGGCCACCAGATCGTAGTCCACGCCCTGGACGAGCGCGCCGCGAACACTACTCACCAGCACGAACGCCGATGCCGCGCGCACCGCATTGTGGTTCAACCACAACCGGGTCTCCCCACCGACCGCGCTGTCCGCCGGCGGGCCGCTCAGCCCTTCGGTCACGTTCTCGCCGGTCACCGTCTCCGTCGTCTCCGCCTGGCCCGTCCCATCGTCGATGTAGAGCCAGACGTTCCCCCGGTTCACCGGGTCCTCCCACGTCTTGGCGAACCGCACGGTCTGCCCGGTCGACAGGGCTGCGCCCAGCGTGTTCGTCTCCAGCGCTTCGGGTGTGCACCGGGCGAGCCCCCGGATGTACGCCTTGAGCCGCGCACGGAACGAGTCATCGGTCTCCTGGTCAGCCCCGCCGATGGCGCCCGCCAGGTTGGTCACCTCGTTCACACCCGCCGGTTTGGCCTCGAACATGGTGATTGTGTCGGCCGCGACGTTGCCGGCTGCGCCGGCGACGACGGCGATGACGGTCACCGCGTTACTGTCCCGGCCGATCCCGTGGCCGGTGATCTGCTCTGCACTCGTCGGCGTGATCGTGCCCACTGCGGTCGTGGCGAACACGCTGCCCCCGGCGGTCCGCACTTTGCTGTTCGCCGGGATCGTGATCGTGCCCGTCGTACCCGGTCGGCTGAACACGACCGTGGTCGTCGCGTTCGCGGCCTGCCCGCGCGTAATCACCGCCGGCTGGATCTCCGCCGCTCGCGCGTCCAGGTCTTCACCGGTTGCCGAGTCGATGCTGAACAAGCGGAGGAGCAACACCATCTGGTAATACTGCTCGTCATCCTGCCGGGCCGCCGCGGCCAAGATGTGCTTGAACGGCGAGGCGTCGGTGATGTCCGTCAGACCGGCGCGGGTCACCACTTTAGCGAGCATCTGCGCCAGAATCTGCTCGTACTTTTTGGCCACGAACCGGGGCATCGTCCACTCCTACGCGGCCACCTGGATCGCCAGCGGCTCGTCCAGCCCCCGGACTTCCACGCGGCCATCGACGTTCACGATGTCCTGATCGACCGAGAAATTCAACGTCCGGATAGACGCAACCCGCGGGTCCTGCGTGATCGCCTGGCCCGCCCGGAACTTCGCGATCTCCAGGGTCGCCAGATCACCGGCGAGCCCGATCACGCGCTCCATGCCCAGCCCCTTGTAGAGGATGTCACTCCCGCGATCGGTGGTCATGCGCGTCCGCAGGTCCTGGGCCAGGCAGTCCAGGCCGGAGAGTACCACCGGCCCGACGCTCCCACGGTCCCGGTCGATCTCCAGATCCAGCAGGTCCGCGCCAGGCCGGCCGCCGACGACTACCAATTTCAGATCACGGCCGAGCAGCCGGGTCTCCACCGGGTCATCCGGGCGCGCGCCCAGCACGGCCACGGCCGTCTGCTGCATGGTCGGCCGACCGAACGTGGGGACCATGATCTGCTCGCCCACGCGGAGCATCTGATCCCCGCCGAGCGTGGCCACCCCAATCGGTGCGTCCTCTTGGCCGGGCAGGTACGGTGGTTTGAGCCCGTTGACGACCGCGATCTCCTGCCAGCGGCGCGCGTCCCGCAGATACCGGGCGGCCAGGTTGGACAACGTGTCCCCGCGGGCGATGACGACCGCGCGCAGCCCCGTGTACGCCCGGGCAGTCCCCGATGTCGACAAGTTGGCCTTGGCGCTCTGGACATCTCCGGGCGTCAACGCCGTGCCCAGCGCGTCCGTCTGCGCGAACGTCGTGGGCGACGTGCCGGCCGCCGCCTGGTCCAACGTCGTCTGGTTCACCGATTGCGATAACTGGCTCTCATTGGCCGTCCCGCGAATGGCCGCCTGGGTGGCCAACAGGAACGCCTCCGGATGCACGCCCAGTATCTCCAACCCGTCTACAAGCTGGCGCAGCTTGTTCGACACGGTGGCCGAAAACTGCACGTCCCCCAGCTCCTCGGCCGCGGCCACCAGCTCCTGGGCAGCCTCGACCTGGCCGATCAAGCCCTCGATCACGGCGTACGGGGATTCGATCAGCTCGGTCAATCCGGCGACGAAATTGGTGGCCGCGTCGATCACACCGGCGATCGTGTCCAGAATGGTCGCGATGTTTTTCACGAACCGCTTGATCTCATCGATGAGCGCGGTGAGATCCTGGATGGCCCCGCTCACCAGGTCGATGGCCGCCTGGACCGCGCGCAGCAGATTCTTGATCGCGCCGAACAAACCGACCTCTTCGGAGAACGTGTTTTCGAGCGTGTGCGCCTTGTCGACGACCAGCAGCTCGATCGAGTACCGGTACATCGTGCGCTCGCCCTTACCCCGCTTCAGGTCGAACTTTTGGGGGATCACCCGCCAGTGCTCGTCGTCCTTCGGGACGTGGAAATAGAGCTTGGTCCCGTCGGCCGTCGCGGGGTCGCGCTTCAGGTCGGCGTACGTGCGGAACACCGCGTCCTGGAGGTACATGAAATGCGAATGCCCCGACAGGTCGTCCCACGTGAATGGGGGTAGCGAGCGCGTGTACGAGCGGACGTCCGGCGACGTGGCGAGCAGCTGGCTCGTCCGGCCGCGCATCTTCCGCGGCTTGAACCCGGTGGTCCCTTCTAATCGGATGTTCCGCTGGATGATCCCGTTCTCCTCGACGAACAGCCCGCCCGCCTGGGTGGGGGTCACTTCGGCCGCGAACGGTTCGCCCAGCTCGTACGCCTCGGGCGGGATGACCAGGGGGAACAGGAACTTGTTGTCCGGCGTGGGCGAGACCTCGGCCGGGATTTGCAGCTCGAAAAACATGAGCCACTTGCGAAAATACTTATCATCCCCGGTGGCCGCGCGCCGCAAATTCTCCCGAATGATGTTGAACGCGCCCATCTCTGCACCTCACCCGTTCGGCATCTTCACCTTGGTAGAGATAGCATTGGTAGGGAACGATTGGAAACTCCCGGCCAGCCAGGGCGCGAGCGCGGTCTTCAGAGCGGCACCCCCATCACCGGCTAAGGGCACCCAGCCAGCGATGAGCGTCCGCAGCTGCTCCAGGTAGACCTTCGTCGTCGCGTCCCACCAAGTTTGCAGTTGCTCCGCGATGGTCGCGCTCTTGGTCCCGTCCCCGAGGACCAGCTTGGCCGTCGCGTCCGCACCCGTTGCCTCCAGCGTGGCGCCCGCGATGTCCACGTACCAGGTCGCGCCGGTCGGCAGGTAGTGCAGCTGATTACCCGCCCCGGCCGTCGGTGGCGGCTCCGACCCGTCCGGCTGGAGCTGGTCGCCCGAGTACGCAGCGGTCGTGTCCATCAGATAGTCGCCGTTGTCCTTCACCCCCCAGACGACCCCATGGTGCTTGGTCATCCGGGGGTCGCCGTCGACGAGCGTGATCTTCAACCGGCTGTCCGCCGCCGGGTGGGGGAGCGAGCGCAGGATGATCGGCTGGTTGCTGTTGCCGTCCAGAAACCCGACGAGCACGTGGTCGCCGTCCATGTTCGCGGGGTTCGTCGCCTTGTTGGGGTCGAACGGCGCGCCCGTGATGTCCATCGTGGCCGCGCGGGGGCGCCAGATCGCCCCGCTGTGAATGCTCGCCCCCTCTTGGCTGACCAGCGCGTGAGGGATCAACAGTTGCCGCCGGCCGTACGTCAGCACGTCGCAGTAGACGGCGAGCGGTGCGCTGGGCGAGCCGGCGAACGGGTGATTCGGGTCGTCCGTCACATACGTGGCGAGCACGACGCCGCGCAGGAGCACGCCCGTCAGGTCCGCGGGGCGCATCAGGGGCGCGCGCTTCGGGATACCCGACTGAAGAGCCACCCCGCCGCCGACCACTGGTGTATCGTACTGGCTCATCTGCTACCCACTAGGCTGGTGGCGTGTCGGGGGATCCCGCGACCACCTTGCCCTCCAGCGCGTACCCGCCACCCGCCTGGGCGACCGCGTTGACCAAACTCTGGTCGTCGCCAACCCACCCGCGGGTCACCCGCGCGCTCGTCCGCAATCCCGGTTGAAGTGACCAGTTATTCTGGACGGCCTCCACGTAGTACGTCTCGTCCTGAGCTGGGCCGGCCGGGCTCTTCACGCGCAACCGCACACCCACCCGCAGCTCGGGCAGCCCGCGCCCGAACGCGAGCTGGCCGCTCAGGAAGTACGGGTTCAGGCAGTACCAGTCCTTCACCATCGCCCGTTGCGCCTGGCTGAGATTGAGCAGATTTGAATTCTTGTCCTGGTATTTGCTGCTGATGTCGAACCGGCGGAGACCGTGGCGTTTAATGTCCCGCTTGTCCCACATCGGTTGCAGCAGATCGATCACGGCCGCGCCCAACGACTCCTGGTGCAGTGGGCTGGTGGCGAAAAACGCATTGAACCGCTCGTACCCACTGCGCCCGACCGTCGACTTGGTGACCAGCTGGGGGGCGACCTCGAACATGGGCAAGCTGAACCAGGGGCTGCTCAATCCCTTCGGCCCCGGCCACAGAGGGTCGACGATGACGAACGGCTTGTCCCGGAAATGGACGACCATATGCGTGTCCGCCACGGGCGCGTCGAAGTCTTGGCCGGCGTACGTCCCACTGCGGATGAACTGGGCGAGCGCGAGATCGGCGAACAGCTCGGTGAACAGCGGATCCGACCATTCTTTAGCTAGGTCCCACAGGGTACCCCCGGCCATGATGAAATTGGGGTCGATGCCCACACGTGCGGGTAAATTGATGAACCCGTTATTCTTGAAAAATACGCTTTGGGCAAAACTGCCGTTCCGGATACCCGGTAGTGCTGGCGGGGGTTCCCAATTTTCGCGCCCGATGCCGCCCAGCTGTTCCAGGAAGCCAAACAGGTAGCCGCGCACGGCCGCCTGGGGGCTGCCCAGGACCAGCGTATCCCCCGCGACGTTCGACCCTTCTTTGTCCGCCCGGCGGGTCGTGAATACCTTGGCCGCGAAATGACCGTGCACATTCTCCGCGCAGTAGGTGCTGAACCACACGGGCGTCTGCTCCCACACCTTGCCGAAATCCCGGCCCGCGACCGTCCAGACTGTTTGAGTCGCACCCCTGGCCGAGACCGTGCGGTCGCGCGTGATCGTATCGACCAGCCCGCGCATCGTGTGGAACGGGCGACCGTGCCGGGTAAACACGATGTCCGCCCAGTCATCGTCGACGATCCGCCCGAACAGACCGTCCAGACTGGACGGCGTTTTGGCCGTGAACGACCAGGTGCCCGAGGCGGCGCCGATCTCCTTCGCCGTCTGCACTTGGGTGAGCACGGGATTGAACGCCTGTTCGTCCCGCCCATCGAACGGCAGCGTCTGCCCCGCATTCAGCACGATCGGGTCACCCGTGTGCGAGTAGAGCGTGATCTGCGGCCGACTCGTCTCCGACCCGCGGAACCCCGGGGTCGTCTTTTCGGGTACTAGTTCAACCATCGGTCGGCCCCACGACCGGGACCGCCCCGCCGGTACGGGACACCGTGTTGCCGATCACCGCGTTGGTCAACGCCTTCATGTCGAGCGAGAATTTTTCCAGCAACGGCTTGGCCGTCGCGGTGATCGCCGTGGTCACCGACTGCGCGGTGTGCTCCAACGTCAACATCGTCGCTACCATATTGGCCCCGGCTGTGATCTGCTCGTTCTGTAACGTGGCCTGCGACTTCAGCATGCCCGGGACCATGCCGGCCGCGGCGGCGGTAAGCCCGCCCGGGGCCATCATATCCGCCGCCTCCGCGCCCCCGGCCGCCCGCGACTCCTGGATTTGGGTCAGCCGCTTCTGCTGGTCGTCGCTGAGCTGCCCGCCGGACAGCAGCTTCATCTCCTCACGGCTCATCTGGACGCCTTCTTTGCGGAGCGCCCCGTACGCAACCCGGCGGCCCTCGGCCCCGCCACCCCCGGCGGCCACGAGCTTCTGGATGATCGCCTGCGCATGCTCGCCCCCGAACTTTCCTTGTTCAAGCGCGATCATCGCGTCCTCAATGTCCTCTTGGTTCCCCTCGCCCACCTTTTTACCACCCGGCATCATCGACTGGAGCATCATCAGACCGGCCACCGACTGCGGGCCCTGTTGGGAGATGCCCATGCTCATACCCCGGAACTGGTGAGCCATGGCGGCCCCGCGCTCGGCCCCGAGTCCCTTGTCCCCGAACGCCATGACCATGCTGGCCAAGGTTTCCCGGTTGAACTGGATGCCCGTCCTGTGCCACTCGTCGATGCCCTCGGCGATATTCTGGACGTACTCGGTGATCTCGCTGCCCTCCAACCCCGCTTTCAACGCGTCACCGATCGCGGCCGTCAGCTCCTCACCCGATCGGCCTTGGGCCCCGCGCAGACCTCCGCGGAAGCCGCCGCCGAGGAAGGCGCCGGACGTCCCCGCCTCGATGCCAAACAGCGTCTTGGCCGCCATGGCGGTCTCGCCCATGCCCTCAGTGCGTAACTCCTTGCCGGTCCCACCGCCCGCGCCGGTCACACCGGCCAGGAACTGCCGGGTTTCCGGCAAGCCCGTGCCCATCAGGTTGATCCCTTGGCCGGCGATGTCGCCCAAATAGCCGCGCTCGGCCCGCGCCCGCGCCCGCCGCTCCCCCGCGGACAACGCCTGGTCGCGTCCACGCTCGGCGAACCCCTGCATGCGCTTGACCTCCGCCGCCTGGGCCGCCTGGCCGGTGATCATTCCGGGGAACCCACGTTTCAGCCCGGTCACCGATTCGATCGCCCCGCCAATGGCCGCGGACGTCGGGCCCTCGGGCTCGCCCGGCCGATAGCGGCTGGCGAACTCAGAGGTTTTGGTGATGCCCATGATCGACGCGTACACCTTGTCCGCTTCGCCGCCGGCCTGCGCGCGCCCTCGCCGCCCGGCCGCCACGGCTGCCCGGTGCATGCCCAGCCCGCCCAGCATGGGCGCCGTCTGGAGCTTCATCTGCTCATACTGGATGGTCTGCTGCGCCTGTTCGAGCCCGCGCGCGATCGGCGCGGCGAGCGCGCCGCCCACGACGGGGATCGCTTGCAGCGCGGTCACCACCGACTGGGCGCCCGTGAACGCCGTACCCCCCAACCCGGCGCCCACCCGGCCTGCCGCGCCGACACCGCCACGGATGCCCGCGCCGATGCCCTGACCGATCATCTGCTGGCGCATGCCCGGCCCGCGCTCCAGGAACGTGCCGACCGACGGGGCCAGCCCCTGCATGAGCCCCTGGCCGAACCCCTGCCGCTTGGCCGTTCGTTCCGACACCTTGAACGCGCGGTCCAGATTGTTTTGCAGCGTCGCGACCTGGCGGAACTGCTGCTCCACCCCCTTCAGCTCGTCCTTCAGCTTCTTGTACCCGGCCGTCCCCTTGTCGCCCACGGCCTCCATCGCCTCGTTCAGCCGCAGCTGCTCCTTCGCCAGCGTCTTGAGCGTGCCCTGGAGCTTGTCGATCTCCTTGGCCGCCCCCTTGGCGCCCGTCTGGAGCGCGGTGAACCCCTTGGTCTGCGAGGCGACCGCCTGGGCGGCCGACTTGGCCAGCGTCTCCGACGCCTTCTGGACGTCCTTGAACCCGACGGGCTTGGCCGTGATTTTGATGTCCGTCCGGATCTCGGTCATGGGCTACTCCACAGCATCCAGGTCGGGCACGCGCCCGGCCGCCAAGTCCGCGTCCCACCGGTCGGCCAGCGGGTCGGCCACGTACACCTGTTCGCCCAGCGCCGCGTTGATCGCGTTCAACGCCTGGACCGCCTCGGCCGTCGGCGTCCCCTGCTCGATCGCGGCCATCAGCTCCGCGCGCCGACCGTACAGGTCCTCGTACATCTCGACCATCAGCTCGGCCAAGCTCTGCCCCTCAAACGCTGGGTGGTTGGGCGGCAAATGATACCGGTCGGCCCACCACCGTTTCACCGCCGCCAACCCGCTATCCAGGTTGGCCTTCGCCTGTGCCCGCAACCTTTCCCCAGCCGAGAAACGTCGCCTCGTGCGCCGCGACCTCCGCGTATAGCGACTGGACGAGCCCCAGGTCTTCCATCTGCGCCAGATTCTTCGCCCAGTCCGGCCGATTGTCCAGCGAGACCTCCAGGTGGGCGAGCATCAGGTTGATCTCCGCGGTCAGCGGGTCCAGCGCCTCGACGGGCAGACCGCCGCCCAGGCGGGCGCGCATGATGCCCACCAGCTGGCGCTCGCGCAGGGTCAACACGTGGTTGGTGAACGGGCCGTCCCACACCTTGCCCGACCCGGCGCTCACGTACCGGAAGTGGAACGTGTGCACCTTGTTCGTCCGCCCGTCCGGTTGGGCCGTCCCGGCCAACCGCTTCTCCGCCTCGGCCCGCAGATCCGGCGTCTCGGGGACCAGCGTGTCCACTTTCATCCGCCGCGCCAACTCTTCCTGGGTCACCGTCGTCGTCATGGGTTTCCCCTCCGTGGTTACGCACCACAGTCTGCCAGGCGGGCCCGGCGATTGCTAGTCCTGGATTGAACGGGGGAACAGGCGGGGCGCCCGTGGGGGGGAGAACGGACGCCCCGCCCTACCACCTACGCCGCGCGGCGCAGTCTAGATTTCCGACTCGTCCTTGACGCGGATGGCGACGAACGTCATGTCCTCGCCGACGATCCCACGGGCGTCGCACGTCCAGTTGTGGGACGCGACCTTCACCTGCTCGACCGTGGCGATGATCTTGCCCGTCTTCGTGTCCTCGATCGTGGCCGTCAGATCACCGGTTGTCAGGATGTTCGTCAGGTGCTCCTCGGTGTTCCCGCCCACCTTGGGGAACCAGCCGAGCGACTTGACGGTCTCGCCGACGATCCGGAAATGGCTGGCCGAGAACGTCACGTCGTAGCCGACGGGCGCGAACTCCTCGGTCTCCACGTTGTCCAGCGTCTGGACCGGTTGGTAGTCGACGGTCTCGCCGACCTGCACGTTCCGCGCGTACCCGACCTTCACACCGTTCAGGCTGAAGCGGGCGCGCGCACCAGTGAGAATCCTACCCTTTTGCATCGTAGACCTCCACGCGAACCCGCGTTATGCGGCCGTCTGGCGCACCGTCACCAGGTGCAGGATCGAACGCACGAAATTGATCGGCAGGACCGGCGCGATCTCGACGCTCACTTCCATGACGTCCAGAACCAGCTCCAGATTGAGCGCCCGGTGGGCGACCAGAATTTGATTGTCAACGAGCAGGCCGAGCGTGT
>Ga0315288_10000817_pt1 | contig 39681 bp, 24 predicted proteins | sample YL17G11_20_MG_FD_203454 | JGI IMG/M metagenome (GOLD analysis project Ga0315288, IMG submission 203454) | Sediment microbial communities from Yellowstone Lake, YNP, Wyoming, USA - YL17G11_20 | ecosystem: Environmental > Aquatic > Freshwater > Lake > Sediment | place: USA: Wyoming | collected...
TCTCGAGGAAAGCACCGGCGAGCTGATGTACGCCCAGGACGAGCCCGTCCGCTACTCCCATCGGCACCTGTCGCACAGCATGGCCATCCACCCGTTCAACCTCATCAACATCGACGGAGATGCTGCCGACCGGAGGACGATCCGGGCTACGAGCGAGCGCTACGACCAGCTCGGCACATCGGCCTGGTGCGGCTACAGCCTCTCGTGGATGGCGTGCCTCCGCGCCAGGGTCGGTGATGCTGAGGCCGCCTATCGAAACCTCGATGCCTTCGTACGGGCCTTCATCCTGCGGAATGGCTTCCACGTGAACGGCGACCAGTCGGGCCTGGGTCTGTCGAGCTTCACCTACCGGCCGTTCACCCTCGAGGGCAACTTCCTCGCAACACAGGCGGTCCACGAGATGCTCCTGCAGAGCTGGAGCCCTCGGCCCGGTATGGGCGATGCACCCGTCGTGCGCCTCTTCCCGGCGATGCCGTGGCGCTGGCATGATGCGGAGTTCGCCGACCTTCGAGCCGAGGGGGGCTACCGCGTCTCAGCTCGCCGAGAGAAGAACGCAACGACATGGTTCCGCATCGTCGCGGGCAGCGACGGACTGCTGCACATCCGGGACAGCTTCGGAGGCCGCGTCCCCGACTGGAGCCGTGATGGCGTGCGCCGGGCCGGGGATGTCTACGAAGTGCATCTACGGGCCGGTGACGCCATCGAGGCCAACCTGCCCGTCCCGGACTCCGTCCCCCCCGCACCCGCCGATGCCGCGCTGCCGTTGCCGGGCGGAGAGTAACTGGCATCCCCCCTCGGCAACAGGTATGATGCCAGGCTGTTACTTAGCCCGGTTGTGAAAAAAGCCCTTGAACATTGCCACGCTATGTGTTTCAATATGGTGAAGTGGGGTTGCTGTGGTGGTTGGCGGCGGTTGGACCAGGGAGCAGAAATCCGAGGGCCATTAGGGCCAGGGGAGATAAGAAGATGCGTGGGATCCAACGAGCAGCAATGATGTCCGTTATGTCCATCCTCCTTGCAGGGGTGTGGGTGCTGGCACTCACAGTCAGTATCGGGAGTGCCCAGGCGTCGACTGACATCTACTTCAACGGCCAGAAGGGGTTCAGCGTCGACCCGACTCAGGGGGCCGATAGCAGCTACAGCTTCGGCGTGACGATGTACAACATCGACTGGCAGGCTGCTCTTGCGGGGTATGTCTCCCCACCTCCCGGATCGGACTGGGCCGAGTGGTTTGGGTTCTGGATCGGGAAGGGACAGCAGGACCCGCCCATCGATACCGCGGACGGCACGGCTCAGAACACGGCAGCCCCGGTGTGGAAAGGGAGCAATGGCAAGATCAAGTGGGGCGTGCCAGCGGGACATGAGGAGCGTGCGATTGTCGACGACGGCCCAAGCCCCAGCGGTTTCCCGGCGCTGAAGACGTTCGTTGTCACTCCCGACCCCGGTCACACCATCCCGGCAGTGCAGGATTGGTCACCGGAGGACTTCTCGTTCCATCTGCAGTGGCAGGACCAGGCAGGCCGTGGCTACACGGATTGGGTGCAAGGCGATCACGCCCCCGAGCTGCCCGTCAGCGCGCTCCTGGCCGCTCCTGCGGTGTTTTTCCCGATCCTAAGGCGCCTTCGCCGTGGCTAGTAGCCGCCCAGCGGTCTCGCGACGGGCCCGCCGAGAGTAGTCCCAGCGCCGACCTCCGAGCGAAAGAGCCCCGCCACTTCGCGGCGGGGCTCTTTCCGTGTCTCAGTTCTGTCGGGACGACACGCTGGTACCGAGAGAGCCTGCCGCCCACGTCGGGTGTCGTCCCTGGGCGCTCCCTCCCTGTGCATCGTGCCGACCGCCACGGGAGGCGCGCGAGAGGACTCCCCACTCCCCATACCGAAGCCTGCCCACCGACCGGAACCATGCGCGACAGGGAGATGGCGGATGACCGGTGAGTGGCGCCTTGGGCTCTGCACGGTGTGGACCGTAGCAGCGGGTCTGTCAGGACTCGCCCCGGCCGACGCCCAGCCTGCCCGGTACTTCGGGATCCAGGTCACCGACGACCAGACGCGCCGAGGTGTTCCACTCGTCGAGCTGCGCACCGTCGACGGCACTTCGTACTTCACGGACAGCAACGGGATCGTCGCTCTGGACGACCCTGTACTGATGGGGCACCGCGTCTTCCTCTTCGTGACAAGCCCGGGCTACGAGTACCCTAAGGACGGCTTCGGCTACGCGGGAGTCGCATTCGGCGTCCGGCCCGGCGGCCGTGCCGAGGTCGCCGTGAAGCGCCTGAACATCGCCGAGCGCCTCTACCGCGTCACCGGTGCGGGGATCTACCGGGACACGGTGCTCCTCGGCCGCCAAGCGCCCATCGAGGAGCCCCTTCTAAACGCGCAGGTAGCCGGGCAGGACTCGGTGCTGGCCCTACCATGGCGGGGCCGGATCTACTGGTTCTTCGGTGACACCAGCCGACCGGCGTACCCTCTCGGGCTGTTCCATACATCCGGCGCCACTTCGACGCTTCCGGGAAACGGCGGGCTCGCCCCGAGCGTCGGCATCGACCTTACGTACTTCGTCGACGAGACCGGCTTCAGTCGAGCGATGTGCCCGCTGCCCGGCGAGGGCCCGGTGTGGCTGGACGGGCTGGCCGCCGTGCCCGGAGACGGCGGCGAGGAGCAGCTCGTCGCCCACTACTCTCGCGTGCGCGGGCTGGAGGCGACGCTGGAACATGGGCTGGCCGTTTTCGACGAGGCTGCGGCCGTGTTCCGCAAGCACACGCAGTTCGATCTCAGTATGACCTGGCAGGCGCCGCGCGGACATCCGTTCCGTTTCCGCGAGGCCGACACGGAGTACCTGCTGTTCGCAACGCCCTTTGTTCACACGCGAGCGAGGGCGAACCTCGCGAGCCTGGCGGACCAGACAAGCTACGAGAGCTACACATGCCTCATGCCCGGTACGCGCTACGAGAAGGGCTCAGCCGAGGTGGAGCGCGGGCCCGATGGGAAGCTGGTCTGGGGATGGAAGCGCGCCACGGACCCCGTGACCCAGCAGCAGGAGCGCGAGCTGCTCGATGCGGGCACGATCCATCCCGATGAAGCCGTCTACCAGGTCTGCGACCTGGACACCGGCAAGCCCATTCTCATGCACGCCGGGTCGATCGCGTGGAACGACTTCCGGCGCAAGTGGATCATGATCGCCGTGCAGAGTTTCGGCGAGACATCGTTCCTGGGTGAGGTGTGGTTCACGGAGGCGGGCTCGCCGATGGGCCCGTGGCGCTGGGCGAAGCGTATCGTGACGCACAACCGCTACAGCTTCTACAACCCGCTCCATCACCCGTTCTTCGACCAGGACGGCGGTCGGCTGATCTACTTCCAGGGCACCTACAGCCGAACGTTCGAGGGCGACGTGCCCCCGACACCGCGCTACGACTACAACCAGATGATGTATCGCCTCGACCTCTCAGATCCACGGCTGCCCCAGCCCTTGGCGCCCGCCCCGTAACCAGGCGCAGCTCTCGGCGCTATGTGGACGGCCAGCGCCGAATGGCGCTCCGCATCCGCTCCGCGTTCTCTGCGTCCCATACGACCCAGCCGTCCACGATCCCCAAGCGACGATCCTTGTAGCTCATCACGGTCCGCTCGGGGAACTGCTCGTCGACGATGTCCTTGGTCCCGAAGTAGTGGCTGATCTCAGGGCAGAGCGTCGAGATCGTCTTCTCGTCGATGGGCTCGGCGGCCTGAGCCTTGAGGAAGATCCGCGGCCAGCGGGCGACGCCGGACCAGTAGACGCCCTCGCGCCCGGTGATGGCGATCATGCAGTTGGCCCCGGAACCCTCAGGGGATCCCTCGGGAACGTACTTCGAGAAGATCCGCAGACCGTCGAAGGCGCCGTAGGGAAGCGTCCACGTGCCAATCCCGGCCAGTCGAACGCGAACCGGGAAGGAGTGGCCCATCTGCCGGTCGGTCTCCTCGATCCAGCGCCGGACCCGTTCGCCGCCACCGTCGTTCAACGGGCCGAAGCGACGCACGAAGTCGCCGTCGACATAGACGTACGTCCGCAGGACAACCGGAGGCGGCGCTGACGAGCCAGGGCCCTCGGAGATCACAAGCCCGGCGAGCCACGCGCCGACACAGCCGATGACGCCAACGAAGACCAACGCGGCCGCGTACGGCCACCACCTTCTGCGTCGGCGGATCGCCATAGGATTCCGGAGCGACATGGAGACGAGCTCCCCCTGTGGGCTGGGCTGCCCCCACGATGGTACACGGGACGCCAGGTGCCATTCGCCCCGCCGGCGAGCCCGCCCTGTTGGCCCCTGCGTATGCCGGGCTCTATGGCTACCCGCATTACCGGACCGGCTACCTGACGAGGACCACGGCAGCCGGGTCCGGAGCGATTGTGAGGCGAAGGGTACCGTCCCGACGCTCGGCTCTGGTGCCGTCGCCACCGGGTCCCACCTCCCCTTTGAGGCCGAGGACATCCGGTCGGAGCCGGATGGTGGCCTCAGCCCGAGGTAGGCCGGGCTGCGCATCGATGACACACAGCAGAATGCCTTCGTCCGACCGGCGAAGGAGCAGCACGTGCCTACTCGGGTCGGTCTCCATCTCGATCCCAGGACGCCCGACCGCGAGGCGCAGCAGGTCGGCAAACAGTGGATGGCCGATCACGACTGAGACCGGCGCGGCCGCCCACACGACGCGGCCGCGGCCGACGCGATTCACGGCTACATACGGCCACTCGCGGCCTGTGGCGGGGTCGGTGGCCATGGCCAACACACGAGCGCTCGTCGCCTCCGTGAGGGCTATCGGACCGGGACCCTCCTCTGCGAGCCCTGGGAGGCGGCTGTCCCGGACCCCCATCGTCACGTCCGTCTTCCCGCTGCTATACCGATGGCCGTCCGGCGCGAAGGTGGCGATCTCCTCGATATCCGCCAGATCGCGCGGGGAGTCGTTGAGGGTCTCCGCGCGGACGAGGACGCGGATGCCGAGCGTTGTCCGCGGGGGGTCGATGGCGCAGTCAACGACGCGCCCCTTGTTGTCCGGGAATGCGCCCGCCAGCTCCCAATCAGAGCCCGTCCAGGTCAGGACATCGAAGTCGCGGAGTATGTACCCGCCCTCGCGCGCGATGACCTGGACGCGCGAGACGGGCTGCTCCGATGGCAGGTTCACCTGCCCCCAGTGGGGCATGGGCGTGGAGGCGGAGGCCCAGGACGCGGCTGTGCCGTCTGCCAGGTTACCCGCGCCCCAGTCGGGGGCGTACTCCGAGTCGGCGTAGCCAATCAGCACTGCGGACCCCGCGGGCGGAGTCGCCACTCCACGGTAGGTGAGCCCGAGGGCCGAGCCGAGCCCGAAGCGCTGGCGCGACGATCCCGTCTCATCGAGGGTCGATCCCGGCCCGAAGATAAGCAGCGCGCCCCCGGCTTCGGCGTACCGCGTGAGGCGGCCAAGATGCGCGGCGTCCATCGGGGCACGCTCCGGGACAACGATGACCCCGAAGCGCGAGAGGTTGCGAGGCCAGCGGGCAAGCTCGGCGAGGTCACAGATCACCTGTCCGCCATAGCCAAGCCGGTTGGCCGACATCAGCAGCGCGCGGCTTTCTCCCCAGGCGCCAGGGTCACGGGGCGCCGTGGCGCCCCAGATCCCTGCCAAGCCCGGGAACCCCCACTGCGAATTCGCCGGCGCTCCCATCACGACGGCCACATCGGGCCAAGGCTCACTCCCGGCCAAGAGCGGCCGGCGCTCGCGCAACCAGGCTCCGGCTTGCTGAAGCACGCCCAACTCGGCCCCGAACCGGCCGTCCCGGTCAGGCGTGATCGCGAAGTAGGCGTTCGCGCCCTGGCACCAAGCCGAAGCGGCCTCAGCGATGGCGGCTCGCCCCCGCCCATCCGCCATCGGCGGCGGTGAGAACCACGAGGCGCTGATCAGGTCGGCCGTCTCCATCGGGCGGCTCAGCATGTCCGCGGCGACCGATTGCTGCATCATCGCCGCAAGACCATGGCCCTCGACGCTCATGTACTGAAGCTGCGAGAAGAGCCGGGCGGCGTCCCTCGGCCCATGCAAGGCGCTCTCGGCGGAGCCGTTCGTGGTGAAGGCCAGGTCCGGCTGGAGGCGTCGGGCGATGCCCCGCAGGTCGCTGACGTACCCGGCGAGCGTGTCCGAGACGAACTCGCCCATCCGCTCGGGCGCCTCGCTCATCGGCACGCCGTAGCGCGCCCCGAAGGCTGCGGCCGTGTAGGGATCGGTCGTCCGGTACGGTTGGCTGTAGACGTCGAGCCACAGCCCGGCAATAGGTCCGTAGCCGCGCAGGATCTCCCGCACCTGCTCCTGCGCCTTCTCCCTGAACGGAGAGTGCATGCTCAGCAGCCGGCACGGCCAGGGCTCGGGGAAGCGTATGGGCTCGCCCTGGTCGTCCAGCGTGGCGTACTCCGCGAACTCGGGGTTGTCGTCGTACGCTGCGTTCCAGTAGATGACGAGGGGCAGGCCCTGGGCATGGCAGGCGTCCGACACCTCGCGCAGGAAGTCGCGCGGCGTCTTGTAGCTCGTCGTCGCGGTGTTGTGGAACACGAGCCCATCGATCCACTTGTCGTAGAAGATGAGGTACGAGGCGCCCGCCGAGCGGAACGCAGAGACCCACTCCGCTGCATCGAACTCCGAGCCGATGCTCGCCGCCCATGAGGGGATGTCACCCGGCGCCTCCGGGTCCTTGATGAAGCCGGTCATCACGCCCATCTGGGGAGGACGGAGCCACTCGCCGGCCGATGGCCGTTCATCGGCCATGCAGACGGTTCCCGCGGCGACCAGGACGGTCGCTGCCATCGCTCCGAGTCGGTTCGCCACGGTCCACCTCCACAGCACAGGGCGCGCGGACGCCCCCGATGCCAGCGGCTTCCGCGCCTCGACAGAGCGGACCTGCGCCAACGACGCCGGCGCAGGTCCGCCGTGAAGCAGGGGGAAGCAAGGCAAGTCTCCCGCAAGCGGGCGACCCCGCTGTCATCCTGAGCACCGCGAAGGACCTCGGGGGTGGGGTGGCGGGGGCGGGACCCGTGGGACCTCCCACCGCGCGCCGAGGTCCTTCGCGTTGCTCAGGATGACACGTTAGGGCGCGCCTCCACGGTGTGAGACCGGAGGGCGGGCATGCGGGTCCTCATCACGGGCGCTGCAGGGAACCTGGGCTCACTCCTCGTGCGCCATCTCCTCGGCGGGCCGCATGAGCTGCGGCTGCTCGTCCATCGCAAGGACGTGCCCGCGGACATCGTAGACGGGGCCAACGTAGAGGTCGTTCGCGCCGACCTGTCCGACCCTTCGACGCTCACCGGGCTCTGCGAGGGAGTCGACTGCGTCGTCCACTTCGCGGGCATCCTCTTTGCGCCGCGGCCGGAGCGGTTTCTGCACAAGACCAACGTCGAGTACGTGCAGCACCTCATCGAGTGCGCCACGCGCGAGGGCGTCGGCAAGCTCATCATCATCAGTTTCCCCCACGTGGAGGGAGAGTCTAGCCCCGAGCACCCAGCGGGCGAGCGTCTTGACGGGCAACCGGAGTCGGTTCACGCTCAGACGCGGCTTGCGGCGGAGAAGCTGGTGTTCGAGGCGGGCGAGAGGTCGGGTATGGCGCCGGTCTCGCTGCGGGCAGGGATGATCTACGCGCGCGGGATCCTCATGGTCAACGCGGCCCGATGGCTGGCCCGGCGTCGAATGCTGGCCGTCTGGCGTGAGCCCACGTGGATCCACCTTCTGTCGCTGCCGGACTTCCTGAGCTGCACCCAAGCGGCCATCGAGGGACCGAACGTCCGCGGGGTCTACAACCTGGGCGACGACCAGCCGACGACACTCCAGGAGTTCCTCGACGCGGCCTCGGCCCAGTGGGGCTGCCGAAAGCCTTGGCGGTGTCCGCGGTGGTCGTTCTTCTTCGCCGGCGCCGCGTGCGAAGCGTTGGCCGCTGTGTTCAGGACCCGGTCGCCACTGACGCGGGACTTCATCCGCATCGGGATGGCATCGTACGTCGGCGACACAACACGGATGAAGGCAGAGCTGCTCCCGGTGCTCGCGTACCCGCGACTGCCGGACGGCCTGCACCTTCTCTAGGGAGAGATCAGCATAATGTGCCGCACGCGCTTTGGGTTGCTCGGGCCGATGGTCACGCTATCGCTGGTCAGTCCCTCCGTCGCGGAAGAGGCCGCTGGAGTCCCCGGGCTGCCATGGGTGCTCTTCAACGATACGGCATTCCAACGGCCCGCGGGGCAGGGCGTGGACGCCCAAGTCGATATGGTGCTCGAGGGCTACAACGACTGCTCGAAGCTCTGGCTCGGGAGCCTGCTCGCGCCCACCACGGGCACGATCAGCTTCTCAGCCGAAGCCGCGCAGGGGCTCCGGCTCTACATCGGCGACCGCGCGGTCATCGAGGGTTGGGAGCCTGCCGGCGGTCGCGAGGACGAAGCCACGGTGGAGGCAGGGCAGACGCTCCCAATCCGCATCGAGTGGTGGCACCAGGGCGGAGATGCGGTGCTGAGGCTGTACTGGTCGTGGGACGGACACGCGAAGGAGCTGATCCCAGCCATGGCGTTTGCGCACTCTGAAGAGGACCTTGCCCACACCCAGGCCATCGCCCAAGGCCGCGAGGCAGTCGCGCCAGGAGACCGGGGACCGACAGCCGTTGTCCCCGTGCAGGAGGCGCCCTCCGGCGATGAGGAGTTCCGCACGGCGGTCTACAAGCCAGGCACGGGTCGAACCGGGACGCCCCCTGATCCCATCCGCCTTGCGTCCGGACCACACCTTCTCCTCGACGACTACCTGGTCGAGGGGGGCTCCACGGTACGCCGGCGGGTGAACGTGCCACCGCGCGACCCGGCGATCCCGAACCCGATCGTCACCGGCAAGGAAGACCATTGCTTCCAACCCTATCTGACCGTCCTTCGCGACGAGGCGACGGGGCGGTTCCGGATCTGGTATGGGGCCTATGGCGATGCCATGGACCCCGGTCGGTCGCATGTCGCGTACATAGAGTCCGAGGACGGCATCCATTGGGAGCGTCCGCCGCGTGTGCTCGACGCCGCCGGGCCAATCCAGTTCGGTGACAGCGTCATCGACGACGGCCCTGGCTGTGCCGACCCCGCTCGACGGTACAAGCTGGGCTGGTGGTGGAACGGGGGGCTGAACATCGCGACATCGCCGGACGGGCTCACGTGGACGATGCTTGCGCCATACACGGTGCTCAAGCACAACCATGACATCGTGAACCTGTTCCGCGACACACTGCGCGACCGGTACGTGGCCACGCTCTCGGTCTACACGACGGGCCCGGGGTGGACCGGTCAGCGGCGAGTCACGATGCAGAGCACAAGCGCCGACCTGCTCCACTGGGGGAACCCATGGTACATCCTGACGCCGCCCGGCGACCCCGGAGAGACGCAGTTCTACGCGATGAACGGGCACCTCATCCGCGGCGACCTGTGGATCGGGCTCGTGAAGGTGCTGCGCGATGACCTGCGGGCCGAAGGCACGCCGGAGGGCTCGTACGGCATGGGGTACACCACGCTTGCCTGGACTCGGGACGGAGTGACCTGGGTTCGCGACCGGGAGCCGTTCTTCGAGCCCAACCCGGACGCGGGCGCCTGGGACCACGCTCACGCCTGGATGGACTACCAGCTTCCTGTGGGGGACGAGGTGTTCATCTACTACGGCGGCTACAGGAACGGGCACAAGATGAACCGCTTCGAGGAGCGGCAGATCGGCCTCGTGCGCATCCCACGCGACCGATACGTGGCGCGAGAGGCCCACGGTGAGGAGGGCGTCCTGCGTACCCCTATGATCACCCTCGACGACGACAGGCTGACGGTCAATGCGCGAGTGACGGGCGAGCTGCGCATGCGTGTCCTCGACGCCACGGGGACCCCGATCCGGGGACTGGACTACGACGATTGCGTCCCGGTGGAGGGCGACGGCGTCGCGCTGCCCGTTCGCTGGCGCGGGAATGCACCGTCCCTGCGCGGCCGACCCGTTCGCCTGGAGTTCCGCCTCCGCGATGCAGAGCTGTACGCGTTCGAGGTCGGCTAACAGGGCACGCGGTGTGATCTGCCTGAAGCCCAGGCTCGGGACAACCGAAACCTAATGCGGAGGATGCCTGTCATCTCCGCGAGGTGTGCCATGACTGCGCTTCAGCGAACGGCCATCGGGCTCAGCCTGCTGCCATTGATGGCCGGCCCGGTGGCCGCCCAGTCCGAGGCGCCGTCGAGCCTGCCGGTCGCCATCATGGATTTCGTCCCCGTGTGCTCGGGCGATGAGGTGCCGGACGCGTACGCCGGGATGGGCGCTGCCATCGGCCGCGCCATGGCCCGCGAGCTGCGCAGTCAGGGCGATGTGCAGGTCGTCGGTCGGTTGCGTGCAGATGGGGATGCCGCTCGGGACGACCCAGCCAGCGACGGGCGCATGATCGAAGACTGGGTGGTCGTCCGGGGCAGGAAGCTCGGCGCTCAGGCTGTGATCCTGGGCACATTCGCGCCCCGTCGCCTCCGTGTGGACATCTCTGCCAGAGTGGTCGCCGTGGCGGACGGGCGGACACTCGGCAGCGAGGCGCTCCCCGTGTCCCGCAACCCGGCGATCATGGACGAGTGCGTTGGCGCGCTGGCAGTCCGCCTCCTTGCGTCCTTCCACGGCGGCCTCGGGTACGTGATCGACGTGTTCCCAGACCCCGCCGCGCTGCCGCTCCTGCTCCTCGACATCGGCGGGAACAGCCAGGTCCGGGAGGGCACCGTGGTCGAGATCCTGGAGGAGGGCGACGAGATCACCCATCCGGTCAGCATCCGCCCCCTCGGCCGGCCAATCCTCCCTGTAGGGTACGCCGTCGTGGTCTACATCCAGGGCACCTGCTGCTATGCGCGCGTGCACGATCGCCATGCCATGGCCACCTACAAGCCCCTGCAGCGCGTGCGGGTCACCGAGGACTGGACGCCGGTCCGGAACAACGACCTGTCCATCGTCAACCAGACATGCCCCATCGCGGTCTACAGCGATGTGCCTCGGGGGACGGTCCTCATCGACGGACGCACGGTGGTCCTGAAGGACCGTCGCGGGCTGGTGGAGCTACGGACCGGCAGCCATGTGGTGGAGTTGGTCCTCGACGGCGCATCCGTGGCTCAGCGCATCCGAGTCGCGCCGGAGGCCCCAGAGCGAGGCAAGCCGCCAGAGGTCGCGTTTCGCGCGAAGGAGCTGCTCGGGCGAGTGGACTTCGCTCTGCCCATCAAGGTGGATGAGGCCTACCTCGATGGGGAGCGCTACACGGGCGAGCCGCTGAGATCGATCGGGAACGTGCTCGCGGGGACGCACACGCTCGTGCTCCCCGGCCTGAGAATGGCCGGGCAGCATGGATCCGTCACGGCTGTGGAGGAGATCACCGTCGAGCCCGGGAGGCCGACGGTGGTGTCCGACGTGTCCGTGTTGCGCGAACCAGCGATCGGGGAAACCGAGTCGCCCGAGCCGTCCGACGGGCTACCGCCGCCGAGCGACAGCGACGGAGGGAGACCCCCTGACCTGTGAGCACTCAGCGCGACCGACTCGATGCGGCCTTCGCCCTCGAAACCCCCGACCGCACCCCCATTCTCGGCGGATGGATCGCCTGCCCGGACCACATCGCGAAGCTAGCGGAGGTCACCCTCGACGGTTACTGGGCCGACCCGATCGGCGTGTCCATCCGTGCCTACGAGCGCCTCGGCATGGACGGGCTGCTCAGCCTCTTCGTGCCGGCGAAGCGGACGGACTACCGCTGTGTGGACCACGAGAGCTATGCCAAGGCCGACCGGGGCATCTCCGTCGAGGAGGCTGTCGAGCGGATCGATGCGATGCCGTCGGCGGAGAGGATCGAGGGCTCCTTCGACTTCGACACCGCCTACGCGGCATTCCGCCTGGGCCTGATCGACATGCAGGCCCGCTGTGGGGACATGGTGTGGATGCCGGCCCAGTGGGGCGCGGGCGCGAAGGTCTCTTGGTATGGCGACTTCGGCTATGAGACCTACTTCGCGCTCGTCGGCCTCCACCCGGACCGCGCGCAGAAGCTCATGGAGGTCGGCGGCGCCTACGGCCATTGCCAGTCGCGCCTGATCGCGCGCGCTGTCGCGGAGGGGCTCTATCCGAAGGCCGTCCTCCTGGGCGAGGACATCTGCACCCAGCGCGGTCCGATGATCTCCCCGGCGTTCCTCGAGCGCTACTACGCCCCGGCGCTCAGGCATGGGCTCGAACCACTGCTCGAGGTGGGCTGTAAGCCGGTTTGGCACTGCGATGGAGACGTGCGGCCGATGCTGGACTTCCTGGTCGATGCGGGCGTCGAGGGTCTGCAGGGCTTCCAGCCGGAGTGCGGGATGATCCTGGAGCAGCTCATCGAGCGCCGCACGCGCAATGGGGACCCGCTGCTGATCTTCGGCCCGCTTGCGGTGACGACGGAGCTACCGGTCTACACGCCGGAGCAGACCTTCGCCCGAGTCCGCGAGGTGATCGCCCTCTGCCGCGGCCGCGCCTCACTCGTCCTCTTCACCGCGAACACCCTCTGCCCCGACATCCCCCTCGCCAACATCCTCGCGATGTCCGAGGCCGTGCGCGCCTGAGCAAGGCGGCCCCGCGCAACGTGGGTCGTCCTTGGGAGCGGCCAAGTGGTCGGTTTCTGACCACCCGGCCGACGAGCCTACCGCCGCTGCAAACTCCTCGGCCGTTCGGTGATGCCCAGGCTTGTGTCCGCGCGGGGCTCCCCCACGAGTCCCGCCGCATCCGGTTGCAGCGCGTCTGCTGTGTTGCCGACCTTGTCGGCCGGATGATCAGGGAACGATCATGCGGCCGCTCCACGGGTCCCCCCGCGGCACATGCCGCCGCCAGTGCCGATGTCGCATGCCCCGCCCTCGCCGCTCAGAAGGACAACGCTCCCGCGTGCGGGAACAGACCCCCATCCTCCGCCCGCGCAGGCGCCTGGATGGGTGGCTGACTCTCCCGTTGGACGTTCCCGCATTCCTCGACAAGTGGCGCTGCTCCGGCGGCGCGGAACTATCGAACTCCCAGTCGTTCCTGTCCGAGGTGTGCGATCTGCTCGGCGTCCCGCGACCGGATGCCGCGAAGCCCGAGCTTCGTGAGAACGCCTATGTCTTCGAGCGCTGGGTCACCTTCGACAACGCGGACGGCACCACCAGCAACGGCCGCATCGACCTCTACAAGCGCGGGTGTCTCGTTCTTGAGTCGAAGCAGGGCGTGCTGCGCGAGGAGCGTGAGCGCGAGGCGCTCATCGAGCGGCAAGGGCGCCGGAAGCGCGGGGTCGGGGAGCGCGGGTCCATTCGCTGGGATGAGGCCATGCTGCGCGCCAAAGCCCAGGCCGAGAGCTATGCGCGGGCGCTGCCGCCCGACGAGGGCCGGCCGCCCTTCGTGATCGTCGTCGACGTTGGCTTCACCATCGAGCTCTACTCCGAGTTCTCGCGCACCGGCGGCGCATACGTCCCCTTCCCCGACCCCCAGAGCCATCGGCTGAGCATCGACGACCTGGCGCGCGAGGAGGTCCGCGAGCGGCTGCGGGCGGTGTGGACCGACCCGATGTCCCTCGACCCCGCGCGACGCAGCGCTCGCGTCACCCGGGAGGTCGCCGAACGGCTGGCGCGGCTGGCGAAGTCGCTGGAGGCGTCGGGCCATTCACCCGAGGACGTCGCCCACTTCCTCATGCGCTGCCTGTTCACCATGTTCGCCGAGGATGTCGGGCTGCTGCCCGAGCGAAGCTTCACCGAGCTTCTGGACACACTCCGACAGGCGCCGGAGAAGTTCCAGCCGATGGCCAAAGAGCTGTGGGCGAGCATGAAGGAGGGCGGCTTCTCCGTCGCACTGCGGGCGAAGGTGCTGCACTTCAACGGCGGGCTGTTTGAGGATGCGAGCGCGCTCCCGTTGAACGAAGACCAGGTGACGCTTCTGCTGCAAGCGAGCCAATCCGACTGGCGAGACGTAGAGCCCGCGATCTTCGGGACGCTCCTCGAACGCGCTCTCGACCCCGAGGATCGGCACAAACTCGGCGCGCACTTCACCCCGCGCGCCTATGTCGAGCGGTTGGTCATCCCCACCATCGTCGAGCCCCTGCGTGACGATTGGGCCGCCGTGCAGGCGGCGGCGACGACCCTCATGCGCCAGGGCAGGCCCGCTGCCGCAGCGGAGGAGGTCGAGGCCTTCCACCGCAAGCTCTGCCATGTCCGCGTGCTGGACCCCGCGTGCGGCTCGGGCAACTTCCTCTATGTCGCACTGGAGCACCTGAAGCGGCTGGAGGGCGAGGTGCTGAACACGCTCCGCGACCTCGGCCAGAGCCAGCGCCTCCTCGATCTCGCGGGCGTCACCGTGGGGCCGCACCAGTTCCTCGGCATCGAGGTGAACCCCCGCGCCACGGCCATCGCGGAGCTGGTGCTTTGGATCGGCTACCTCCAGTGGCACTTCCGCTCGCGCGGGAATGTCATGCCGCCTGAGCCGGTCATCAGCGCCGGCGGGAACATCGAGTGCCGCGACGCCGTGCTGGAGTGGGACGCCGAGGAGCCCGTGCTCGACGACAGCGGCGAGCCGGTGACCCGATGGGACGGGAGGACGACGAAGACCCATCCCGTCACCGGCGACCAGGTTCCGGACGACACCGCCCGCGTCCCCGTCGTCCGCTATATCAACCCGCGCAAGGCCACCTGGCCCGAGGCGGACTTCGTCGTCGGCAACCCGCCCTTCATTGGGAACTGGCGGATGCGACAGGCGCTAGGCGACGGGTACGCCGAAGCCGTCCGCGCAGCCCATCCGGATGTGCCGGACTCGTGCGACTACGTGATGAACTGGTGGGACAGGGCCGCGGACCTTACGCGAGAGGGACACCTGCGCCGGTTCGGGCTCATCACGACGAACAGCCTTCGGCAGGCTTTCGCGCGCCGGGTCATTGAGCGGCACCTGGCGGCGAAGCCGCCTCTGTCCCTCGCTTTCTGCGTCCCGGACCACCCATGGGTCGACTCCGCAGATGGGGCAGCGGTGCGCATCGCGATGACGACTGGAGTTGTCGGTGACCAACTCGGGGAGCTTAGCACGGTGGCAACAGAGGTGCGAGGCGGCGACGGCACGGCGAGCGTTCTGCTGGACGTTCATCGCGGACACCTGAACGCGGACCTCACCATTGGCGCCAACGTGAGCTCTGCAGTGACGATTGCCGCGAACGACGGACTGTCATGCCCGGGGGTGAAGCTGCACGGCAGCGGGTTCATAGTCACACCGGAACAGGCGGTTGCGCTGGGTCTCGGCCGAGTCGCCGGTCTCGAGCGGCACATCCGGCTCTACCGTAACGGGCGGGACCTGGCCGCCGTGCCCAGGCGCGTCATGGTCGTGGATCTGTTCGGCCTCGCGGAAGATGAGGTGCGCCACCGGTTTCCCGAGGTCTATCAGTGGGTCCTGCAGCATGTGAAGCCTGAGCGCGACGTCAACAAGCGCGAGAGCAGGAGACGGAATTGGTGGGTCTTCGGGGAACCCATCAGCACGTTCCGGCCTGCGCTGAACTCCGTCAGACGGTACATCAGCACGCCGGAGACCGCGAAGCACCGCTTCTTCGTGTTCCTGGACGCCGAGATCCTGCCCGACAACAAACTGGTCAACGTCGCGCTCGACGACGCCTACTTCCTCGGGGCTCTATCCAGCCGTGTCCACGTTGGCTGGACGCTCGCGGCGGGAGGCCGACTGGGGGTCGGCAACGATCCCGTCTACGTCAAGACCCGCTGCTTCGACTGCTTCCCCTTCCCCGACGCGACGGAGGAGCAGCGGGCGAGGATACGGGAGCTGGGGGAGCGGCTGGACGCGCACCGGAAGCGGCAGCAGGAGCTGCACCCCAAGCTCACGATGACCGACATGTACAACGTCCTGGAGACGCTGCGCTCCGGTGAGGCATTGACAGACAAAGAGCGCGTTGTGCACGAGCAGGGCCTGGTGTCCGTGCTCAAGGAGATCCACGACGCGCTGGATGCGGCCGTGCTCGATGCCTACGGTTGGCCGGGGGACATCTCCGACGAGGGGATCCTGGAGCGGCTGGTCGCGCTCAACCACGAGCGCGCGGCCGAGGAGCGGCGCGGCATCATCCGCTGGCTCCGCCCGGAGTTCCAGGCGCCGGACGCCACGCGGCAGACGGACATGGACATCGAGGAGGCCGAGGAGCGCCCGTCGTCCGCACCCGTGGCAGCGCCCGCTTTCCCACGGAAGCTCGCCGAGCGCGTCGCCGCCGTCCGCGCCGCCCTCTCATCGCTCGGCTCCGCGGCTACCGCCGAGGAGGTCGCCGCCACCTTCAAGCGCGCGAACGCCGACGACATCGCCGAGATCCTCGAAACCCTCGCCACCCTCGGCCAGGCGCGGGAGCTCCCGGACGGCCGGTTCGTCGGCGTGTGACGACGCGCCGGCGCAGACCGGGACACCCGCCCCCCATACGCGCCGTCCTGGGGGGGCACGTCCGTGGAGCGGCCGCGTGCTCGTTTTCTGAGCACCCGGCCGACGGAGTTGGCAACATGGCAGACGACCCGCAACCGCACGCGTCCGGGCTCGGGAGGCGGGCCGGCGCGAACGCTTAGCTTGGCATCAGCGCTCGCTTTGGCGGTCTGCAGCGCCGACGGAGTTGGCAACATGGCAGACGACCCGCAACCGCACGCGTCCGGACTCGGGAGGCGGGCCGGCGCGAACGCTTAGCTTGGCATCAGCGCTCGCTTTGGCGGTCTGCAGCGCCGGCGGGCCCGTCGGCCGGGTGGTCACAGACCGACCACGCGGCCGCTCCATCGCGCTCCCGGAGGGCGTGTACGCGGGCGTTGGTGATGCAGGTGTGACGCCTGCGGGCCAAGCGAAGGCGAAGGGGACGGCCTTTCGGAGCGGCCGCGTGCTCGCTTTCTGAGCACCCGGCCGACGAAGCCGGCGACACCCACGACGCCCCCAGCCGGACCCGTCCAGACTCGGTAGGCGGCCCGGCGCGAACGCTTAGCTTGGCATCAGCGCTCGCTTTGGCGGTCTGCAGCGCCGGCGGGCCCGTCGGCCGGGTGGTCACAGACCGACCACGCGGCCGCTCCATCCCTCTGCGGGCGTTCGCGGTCGGGCTCCCAGGGCACCGGCGGCCCCTTGGACGCGGGATGGTCGCACGACCATGACCACGGCCAGTCGTGCCATCCGACACACAGCCCTGCACGAACTGGGTTCCCGAGCAGGTACTCCACTATCGTGGTTGTGTCCTCGTCACTCCGGGCGTGCCGGTCCCAGAAGCTTCGCTGGAACAGGGCACGAACGCCAACCGCCCGGGCCGTCTCCCGCTTCACCACCCGCACCCACCATGTGATGTCTCCGCCCTGAGAGCCGGTCATCACCAGGATGTGCACATGGTCAGGCATCACGCAGTATGCCCCCACGGACACTCCGTGGCGGAGTCCCGCGCGCGTCATGGCGCCCACGAGTGCGTGGACAAACGAGGGCGTGTCGAGGCGGTTCGGTGACAGCGCCCGGAACGTGATGGAGACCCGTGCGCCCGGAGCGGTGTAGGACTCCGAACCCAACCTGGCGGGATGCTGGCGCGTCTCGTGTCGGGGCCGTGCGCGCTGAGGTCGCATGGGCGGCCATTTGAGCAGGCACCGGGCGGGGCCTTCACGTATCCGGTTGTCGGATGAACGGAGGACTCCGGGTCCTGTGAGGATGTGAGCCACTGGAGCGGCCGCGTGCTCGCTCTCTGAGCACCCGGCCGACGGACCTACCGGCGCCGCAGACCGTCCGGCCGCTCGATCATGCCCAGGCTCGCGTTGGCGCAAGGCCGCCACACAGGTCCCGCCGCATGCGGTTGCAGGGCCTTTGCTGTGTTACCGACCTTGTCGGCCGGGTGGTCACAGACCGACCACGCGGCCGCTCCGGTTGGTGCCCATCGAGGCTCGGAGGCGGGGTATGAGCAAGGTGCCGGCGAGGGCATCGGGGAACCCATCGGGACAGCGCCAGATGCCGAAGGGACCGCCGAAGCATGTCGTTCCGCCGCATTGTGTATTTGGCAGCCGTCGCGGCTGTGTACCTCATGCCGGGCGCGGCCGTGCCCGCTGGGGTCTCGCATAGGGTCTCGTTCCGCGCGGAGTCGATGCCGAACCCGGGGGATGCGAGCGTGGAGGCGCTGGCGCGAAGGGCGGTCAACAAGGCGTTCCTGGACGAACACCCTGACTACGACATTCAGCCCTTCTCCATGCCGCTCATCGAAGGGACCGAGAGCTCCCAGCTCATGGCAATTGCCGCGGGCGTCCCGCCGCACCTCATGTACGTGAACTTCCGCCTGTCCTCGACCTACCTCTCTCAGGGCTTCCTGGAACCGCTGGAGATCCTACTCGCACGCGTGCGGAGCGAGGACGAGCGCGTCCGGCAGTGTGACGATGACGGGCAGTGGCTCGCGAACCCGTCGCGCCAGGAGGTCGAGGCGGCTCTTGAGGCCATCCGCGAGCGGGTGCCGCCCCTGGCGTGGAAGGTCGTCTACCGCGACGACGAGACCGGGGACCCGACGGAGCACGTATGGGCCATCCCCTGGGGCGACCTGGTGATGGCGCTCCTCTACCGTAAGGACCTCTTCAGCGAGGCGGGCATGAACCCGGATGACCCGCCGGATGACTGGGACGAGCTGCTGGAGTACGCCCGGAAGTTGACCATCCCGGAGAAGCGCCAGTATGGCCTCATGGCTCATCAGGGCGAGATCATCAGTTGGTGGGCCTTCACGTTCCTCGTGTCGAACGGCGCTCGCGCGGTGGAGCGGGATGAGAGCGGGCAGTGGCGAGCCGTCTATGGCTCCCGCGAGGCGGCGGAGGCGATCTACTACGTCTGGCGGCTGCTGCGCGAGCCGTGGGAGCGCGACGGCAAGACCATCATCGGTGTCGCGAACCAGGACGCCGCCGCGAACCAGTGGCTCCTATGGGATCGCGGACAGATCGCGATGTGCTTCAACTACCTTGACCAGGAGCTGATCGGGAACATCAACCCGCAGCTCGTCGGCATCGCCCCCGTGCCCCGCACCCCGAAGGGCGGACGCGGGAGCGAGTTCAACTGCCGCATGTTCGGCATCTTCAGCGGCTCCTCGCCGGAGCAGAAGCTCGCGGTGATGGAGTACCTCTGGTACATCACCGGCACCGAGGCACGACGCACCCGCACGCGTACGTACGTGGAGAACGGGTTCGGTAAGTTCGTCAGCCCGGACAACCTGAGGGAGTTCGGCTATGACCGCATCCTCCGCCAAGTGCCGAAGGGCTGGCAGGAGACCTTCAAGGAGTCGATGCGGAACGGCATCCCCGAGCCCTACGGCCGGAACACGCACCATGTCTACCGCTACTGGTCTGAGCCGATCAACGCCGCCCTCGAGATGCCTCTCGGCGACTTGCCTTATGACCGCGCGGTCGATGAGATCCAGCAGTTGCAGAGAACGTCTCAGGACGAGGTGAACATCCGGTTCCTCGGCAACCTGCCCGAGGAGACGCTTCGGCACCGGCGCATGGTTGCGACTGCCGTCATCCTCGCCATAGCGACCATCTTCACCGTGGGCATGGTGCACGTGTGGCGGTACTTCACCGTCGCGAGCGCCGAGGCGATGCCTGAGAGGAAGCGGCGGAAGTACATCTGGGGTTTCGTGCTCATCGCGCCGGCGCTGGCCCTGGTTGCGATGTGGGAGTACCTGCCTCTGGCCGGCGGGCTGGTGATGACGGCGTTCGACTACCAGCTCGTCCGCGAGAGCGTCTACGTCGGCGTCAGCAACTTCGCCGAGGTGCTCTACGACGACATGTTCTGGGCGTGCCTGAGGCGAACGCTCTACTTCGTGTCCCTCATCATCGGCCTCGGGTTCTGGCCGCCCATTCTGCTGGCCATCCTGCTGCAGGAGGTGCCCACCGACTTCGCCAAGTACCTGTACCGCACGGTGTTCTACCTTCCGGCGGTCATCAGCCTCGTGATCACCATGTTCCTGTGGAAGCAGCTCTACGATCCGACCGAACATGGGATGCTGAACCAGCTCTGGCTCGGGTTCAACAAGCTCGGGCCGGTGAGCGCGACACTGGTGAAGGTCGCCGCTCTCGGCCTCTGGGCAAGCTTGATTTGGGCGCTATTCGCGTTCCCGCTGAAGCTGCAGGAGCTGTCGCGTACGGTACGGGCAGCGATGGTGGGTATGGGGCTCCTGTTCGTGGGGCTTGCTCTCTGGCCACTGGTGCGAGCGTATCTGGGCCCGTCGGCGCTGGAGATCGAGGCCAAGGGGCTCGACCCCAGCCAGGTCAGCGGCTTCGGCGCCGTTGGGCACATGCTCGCAACGTTGGTGGGCCCCTTCCACCTCGAGCCGCTCCGGTGGATCCAGACGCCGGAGATGGCGATGCTCTGCGTGGTGATCCCGACGATCTGGGCGGGCGCCGGCCCCGGCTGCATTCTCTACCTCGCCGCGCTCAAGACCATCCCCGACGACCTATACGAGGCCGCGGCCATGGACGGAGCAAGTCACTGGCACAAGGTCTTCTACATCACGCTGCCCCGACTCAAGTACCTCATCGTCATCCAGTTCATCGCCGCGGTTGTCGGCGCGTTCAAGGGAGGGACGGACCTGATCCTGGCTCTCACGGGCGGCGGGCCGAACAACGCAACGAAGGTGGTGCCCTACGAGATCTTCATCCGCGCCTTCGCCGACCTGCGCTTCGGCGTGGGTACCGCGATGGCATGGATCCTTGGGGCACTCCTCATCGGGTTCACGGCCTACCAGCTCAAGATGCTCTCGCGCGCCGAGTTCAAGGCCGCCGGGTAGGGAGAGGAGGACAGCGCCGTGCCGATCATCTCACCCGTCGAAGCCAAGAGCACCCATGGCCGGCTGGTCCACCTCGCCATCATCGTCGTGTTGACTCTGGGCGGCATAACCTGCATCTACCCATTCGCGATCATGACCTCGGGCGCTCTCCGGAGCGAGATGGATGAGTCCGACCTGGACCTCATCCCGCGCTACATGGTCGATGCGCAGGTGCTGACGCGCAAGTTCCTCGAGACGAAGTACAACCAGGACGTGGCCGCCCTGAACCGGGGCCACTGCCGCACGAACTTCAGCTTCCGTGAGGCGCAGGTGCCGTCCGAGGTCCACGAAGCGGAACTCCGTGACCTCGAGGGCTTCCTCGCGGCCGTCCCCCCGCCGCACCACTGGCAGGTTCTTGGCGGAGCATACGGCGTCAAGACCACGCCCGAGCAAGTGCGCGAGCTGCGCGACCGGCTCTTCGACATGTACGAGGGGAACCTCGACGCGCTCCAGCGCGATGTGGGCACCGCGATCTCGGCGTGGAACACGATTGTCGTTCCGCCCCCGCAGCCGTGGACACAGCGGTTTGACTACCCCTCGAACGCTCTCTACGACGTCTACTTCGAGCTGATGGACGAAGCGCCGCAAGCCCAGCGGCAACTCGTGAGCCTGACCGGCGTCTTCCTCGAGACCATGGTGTACCCGACCTACGGGCAGAGCGATGTCGCGGACTTCAACAAGGCCCACCGGGTGGCCATCGGGTCGTTTGACGAGTTCGCCCTTCCCTCGCGGGTCCCGGACGCGAGCGACCCTGCGCTTCGGCGCGAGTGGATCGAGTTCGTCACGGTCGAGCTGAACCCGTCGTTCGTCGTCCTCGACGATGTGCCGGCAGAGGCATTCCAGGCCGCTCTCAAGGCAGAGTACGGCGAGATCGCCAAGCTCAACGAGACATGGGTGGCGCGGTATGAAGGGTTCGGCGACGTGCCGCTCCCTCAGGGGGAATGGCTTAGCGGGACTCGGCGCACGGACTACGAGGAGTTCCTTCTCGACCAGGCCCCCGAGCACTGGCGACTGGTGGGGCCCGAGTCTGCATGGCGCGACTGGCTGCGCGAGCGCTATCCCTCAGTCGGGGATCTGAACACCGCCTACGGCTCCTCCTACGCGAGCTTCGATGCGGTGCGAATGCCGGTGGAGCAGCTCGAGTATGACTACGTGCTCGCGAACGCGCGGACGCTACGGAAGACCTACGCCGAGAGGAACTTCATCAACGTCTGCCGCGAGCTGTTCCTCCACGGTCGCGCCTTCGCCAACACGATGACGTTCTGTGGGATGGCGATCCTCACGGCCCTCATCATCAACCCGCTGGCGGCCTATGCCCTCTCGCGGTTCCAGCTCCCCGGCACGTACAAGATCCTGCTCCTCCTCATGGCCACTATGGCGTTCCCGCCCATGGTGACCATGATCCCTGCCTTCATCCTCATGCGGAAGCTGCAGATGCTCAACACGTTCGCGGCGCTCATCGTGCCCATGGCGGCGAACGGCTACATGATCTTCCTGCTCAAGGGGTTCTTTGACTCGCTCCCACGCGATCTCTACGAGGCCGCCACGCTCGACGGCGCCTCGGAGCTGCGGATGTTCCTGCAGGTGACGATGGCGCTGAGCAAGCCCATCCTGGCTGTGGTGGCTCTTGGAGCTTTCAACGCCGCCTACTCGACGTTTCTCTACGCTCTCATCGTGTGTCCGTCCGAGAAGATGTGGATGCTCAGCGTCTGGCTCTACCAGTGGCAGCAGAACTCCTCGACCTCCGGTGTCTTCGCGTCGGTGATCGTCGCGTCGATACCGACCCTCCTGGTGTTCGTGTTCTGCCAGAAGGTCATCATGCGCGGCATCGTCGTGCCGGTGGAGAAGTGAGCGGGAAGGCGCAATGGCGCTTCGCGAGACTCTGGACCGCGACGACCTGCCCGAGGGTGTCCGGCAAGCCATCGAGGCGGAAGTGGCTCGCCAAGAGGAGCGCGACGGCTCTGCGCTGCCGAGCGAGGCCCTGTTCCGCATCGTGTTCGAGAAGGCTGCGCTGGGTATCGTCCTAACGGGCCTCGACTACCGACACCTCGACGCCAATCCTGCTTTCCTGGAGATGATAGGCAGGTCGCTCGAGGAGTTCGTGGGCACGGACACCGAAGCACCCTATCCCCCGGAGGACCGTCCCGTCGACGCGACGCTCTGGGATGAGCTTGCCGCGGGCCGGCGTGCCTGGTACCAGCGCGAAGCGCGGCTCGTCCACAAGAGCGGCGAGATCGTGCCGGTGCGGCTCACCGTGTCGCTGGCGCGCGGAGTAGACAGCGAGGCTCTGTGTGCCATCACGTTGGTCGAGGACCTCCGCGAGCAACGGGCTGCGGAGGAGCACCGGCGAAGCCTGGAGGCGCGGCTGTTCCACGCGCGGAAGCTCGAAGCGCTCGGAGCCTTGGCAGGCGGCATCGCCCATGACTTCAACAACCTCCTTCAGAGCGTGATGGGGCACGCGTCACTGGCGCGGCTCGGGCTCAAGGCAGGGAGCCCCGAGGACTGCCATCTTGTGGAGATCGAGGCCGAGGCCCAGCGCGGCGCACTCCTGTCTCAGGAGATGCTTGCGTGTGCCGGTCATGGTGCACTCGCACTGAGCGAGGTCGACGTGGCGGCGTTGGTCGAGAGTGGCGCCTCGGTGGCACGGCCGAGCCTGCCACAATGGGCCGCTCTCAGCACTCAGTGCGCGGAAGGCCTGCCAAGGGTGCGAGGGGACAACAGCCAGCTCACCCAAGCCCTCCGCGGCCTCATCACCAACGCGGTCGAGGCGCTGACGGACCGCAGGGGCGCCATTCGGGTGCGCGCGAGCGTCGTCGAATGGCCGGGCGGGCGCTTTGGCAGCGGGGCGGCTAGTGGGGAGCTGAGCGCCGGCACCTACGTCTCCGTGTCCGTGGCCGACGACGGGTGTGGCATGGAGGCGGAAGCGTTGGCCCGTGCCTTCGACCCGTTCTTCTCCACGAAGTTCGTGGGGCGCGGACTCGGCTTGGCCGCCGTCCTCGGCATTGCCCGGAGCCATGGGGGAGGCGTGGACATACGAAGCGAGCCGGGCCGGGGGACGACCGTTCAGCTCCTGTTGCCCGCGATGGATGCCGGCCCAACCGGGGGTACCGGGGCGGCTTCAGCAGACCATGCCCGGACGCCTCTCGGGCCTGAGGGCGGCATCGTCCTGGTCGCCGATGATGAGCCGGCGATCCTGGAGCTGATGCGGGTGGCTCTGACCATGGCGGGCTACACCGTGCTGACGGCAGAGGGCGGCGAGGCCTGCGTCGAGCTGCTCAGGCGCCACGCCAGCGAGGTGCGGCTGGCTGTCCTGGATCTCTCCATGCCCGGCGTGGACGGTGCAATGGCCTGTCAAGAGATGCGACGGATCCGTCCCGACCTCCCCGTGCTCATCGCCACCGGCCATGGGCCCGAGGACGCCTTGGAGCGTCTCGCCGGCCAGCCGGTATCGGGCCTCCTCGCCAAGCCCCACAGCCCCGTGGACCTGATCGCGCAAGTGCGCCGCATCCTCGGCGACGACACCACAGGCTGAGCTGCTATGCTGGCTCAAGGCCGAGGTGGTTCCGCGCATACGCCAGGTTCCGCCGCGCGCTTTCCTTGGGCTCCGTGTCCTGGTCCAGCTCGATGACCACGGGGCCGTCGAACCCGCGGCTCTTGAGGTACTTCACCACGTGCACAAGGTCGACGCGCCCCTGACCCAGCTCGACGAACACCCCGTGGTCGTCGATGTCCTTGAGGTGGATGTACGCGATTCGGCGGTAGTGCTCGCGCAGGACCTCTATTGGGTCGCCGCCCACCTGCACGATGTGAGCCACGTCGAGGGACATGCTGACCACGTCCGCGCGAGTCAGCCCCATCAGGCGCCGTATCTCCGCGGGCGTCTCTACGAGCGTACCCGCGTGCGGGTGGTAGCAGAGGCGGACGCCGTGCCCTCGGGCCGCCTCTCCCAGCCTGTTGAGCTGGACGCCGAGAGCGCCGTAGTGCTCGTCTCTGGCACCGGCGAGCGGGATGTGTCCCCCGCCCACAACGATATGTTTCGCATCGTGGCGGAGGAGGAACTCACACGTCGAACAGACGAGGGTCATCTCCATGTCGTGGTCCTCGTCGTAGATGTACGCGCCACCGATGTACGCGCCAACGGGGCGAATGGCGAGGGTCTTGACGAGGTGATCGAGGCGGGAAGCGTCCGCGAGCCAGTAGCTCGGGTTCACGGCCTCGAACGTCGAGAATCCGACGCTCTTCAGGTCCGGAAGGGCACGGTCCAGATCGCCGCGCCATGAGATGGTGTGATAGGCGACAGTCAGCAAGGCGATCACCCGCCCTCTTCGGGCGCAAGCTCCCGCATCGTGTCCAGCAGTCGCTGGGGGTCCGTCCCCTTCGGCACGATCACCCCGCCCAGTTGCTCGACGCGAGCCCGGATGCGAGGCTCTCCGACCCGGACCGAGTAGACGACCACCGGGACATCGCGACGGTGTTGGAGTTCGTCATCCTCTCGAACCCTGCGCAGGATCTCCAGACCGGCCTCGAGCCCCTCGTGACCGTCATCGAAGGCGCCCGCCAGTGGGAGCATGATGTCCAACAGCATTAGGGCGAAGTGCGTCGATCCGCGGAGTGCTTCGAGGGCCTCCCTACAGTCGACAGCAGACGTCACATCGTACCCCATGCTCGCCAGCGTCGGGGCCATTAGCGCTCGCAGTAACGGATCGTCTTCGATGGCGAGCAGATTCCGCATAGTGACTTGCTCCCTTCGCACACTCCCCCACCTCGCGGTCCCCTCAGCGGGCCCGGACGAGGTGGAATCCGAACACGACGCGATGGCCTTCGCCCTCGGGTCGCGACGGCTCCACTGTGAGATCGCCGCCCTGTCGGCGCATGATCTCGCGTGCCAGCCACATGCCGGAGCCGGTTCCCCCCACCTCCAGCGCACGGGCCTCGGGGGACTGCCAGCGGAACCAGAACACGCTGTTGACGTCCTCCGGGAGGATCCCGATCTTCGACCGGCCAGTGCACTCGAGCAGCACGTGCGCATCGTCCACGAGAGCCCGCAGGGCGACCTGCGATGCCGGGCAACCGTACTTGGCAGCGTTGTCAAGCACGTTGGTCAGAGCGTGCCTGAAGGCTTCCTCGTTCACCATCACGTCGCCGACCTTGTCGACTGCCCCTGGGTCCGAGTAGTCGTCCATCCAGATGCTCACGCCTCTCGACAGAGCCAGAGGCTGGTAGTCGCGCACCGCAGTGACCACCAGCTTGGCCAGGCGGCACGGCCGGACTTCGAGGGGACCCGCCTCCCGCTGCCACATACGGGCGATCAGGTCGAAGCTGTTGCCATACGACGCGGCCAGGAGGGACAGGTGGCGGATGCTGCTCAATGTCGGGAGGCGGTCTTCGCCAACCTGCTTCAGGTCCTTCTCGAGCCGGAACACCGCCCAGAGGAGAGCGTTCAGAGGGGACACGAACTGGTGGGCGATGAGCTGCATCAGCCCCAGGGAATCCGCTGCGGCACGACGCACGGATCCAACGAACTGCCCCAGCATGTGGGCCACCTGGCACGCCGCCTCGGCGTCACGCGGCGAGAAGTAGATGTGCGGAGCCTGCCGGCCCGTTATGCGGAGCACGCCGATCCGCTCCGGCTCCACGGAGGCGGCTCCGTCTCCCGCAGCCCGGTATACGAGGGGAACCATCAGGCATGGAGTCGACTGCCCCGGCCCAGCCGCGCGCATCTCGTTCCAGAGGTGCTTCCAGTGGAAGCCGCGTTCCTCCAGTCGCCGACTCGCGTCCGGATGGGCGAGATCATCCCAGTTCATGACTCGGTTGTGGAGGAAGACCCCTGGTGTAAGCCCGGCGTCGGCCGATAGGGGATAGGCCACATCCGCCCGCCACACGTCCCTATCGAGCTCGACGAGGCCGGTAGTACCGGCGAGCAGCAACTCCGTCCGTCGCTCGTCCACAAGGAACACAGACACGCCAACAGCCGACACCATCTCCATGACCCGACGGGCGACCGTGTCCATGAGGTCCGGACTGATCTCCCGCGCCTCAGCCAAGAGCGCGCCAATCCCGACCAGTGCCTCCCGGCGCAGCCTGTCGCGGGCGCGGTCCACCGCACGGACGACGTGCTCTGCGAGAGACGAAGCATCCCGGATGTCCTCCTCGGCAAGGTCAGTGTCCTCCCCGAGGAGTACCACCAATGCCGAATCCACCGGAGCGGGCAAGATGAGAACGGCTCGTGCCCCAGACTTGGCAAACAGAGCCCGCTCGACCTTGCAGAGGCATGGGTACTGCCTTCGAGGGTCGGGCGTTGCGCCCAGATCGCGGATCAGCACCGGTTGGCGCACTTCCATGACCGTGCGACAGATGCCACTGTCCATCTTGCCGAAGCCTGTGCGCGCCAACTCCTCACCGTACCCCGAATGCGCCTCGACGTGCATGTGTGCGGAGCTGCCCCGCCGCCAGAGACCACACGCGATCGCCTCCACACCCTCACGCAGTATGTCCTGCGCAGCGTCGAGAACGTCGCGGGGCTGGCCATGGACGTGCACCTCAGCGATGCGCTCCCGCATTGTGGCCATCGTCAGTCGTCCCCTCAGAACGCGCTTCGGTCCGGACGTGGTACGCCCATCTCTGCCGCGGCCTTCTCAGCGACCAGCCGGGCGCGGCTCTGGACTCCGGGGTCCTGATCCGTGCTAGACAGCGTTAGGGCTATCGCCCGGATGAGCACCGCAAGGTGACGGCCTCCGTCCAGTAGTGACTTCCAGAGCGCGGTCAGCACGGCACACCTCACGTGCGGGTCGGGGTCTGAGAGCCGCTCGCACGTGCGCTCGATCCCCTCCCGAGTGGTAGGCGGAGCTTGGGCTGTCTCGAATACGACGCGAGCGCGTTCCTCCTCCAGCATGACGCCCTCGCGCTCGAGATCCGGCTGCGCCAGCCGCCGCAGGGCCGCCGCGGGGTACCCTAGGGCCACTGCTAGTCTCTCCAGGGTGCCGCCCTGCGGACACACCTCGCCCCTGACGATGCGGTTGAGCGTTGAGGCGTCCACCTTCGTGATCTCCGCCATGCGTTCGTAGGTCCAGCCGTGACGCAATCGCTCCTGCCACAGGAGTTGCCCCAAGGGGGACCGTGCTCTCGGTGTCACTGCCGCCTTGTCCTCCATGCTGTCACCACCACCCATCCGCGATCCCTGCCCTACACTTCCGTGGACGGGACCAAATGCACTGGTACGAGACCCCCAGGCGAGTAGCGCGTGCCACCGGCACCGGGGCAAAGAACGCCGCCCTCGATCGACACAGCCAGATCCGGCGCCATCGCTCCCGGGCGCCACCGTACGACGCAGTCGCCCGGCGCCACCAGGAAGCCCGGGTTCATCCCGCCCAGGTGCTTCATCCACCACCACTCCAGTGCGTCCACTGGCCCAGCGCCGGCATCCGATGTCAGCAGCTCGACCCTCGCCAGGAAGTCGGCGCCGATGTCAACCGCACACCCGAGTGCCCTCGCAAACGCCCTGAACGCCCGTGCCGGTGGTGCATCTCTCCATACCGCGGACAGGAAGCGCGCGAGTGCCCGGCTCAACTCCGCGTCGTACTTGTGGCCCAGGAACTCGATCATCGCATTCGCCGCGCTCTGCTCAGCCGCCAGGACGCTCAGCTCGAGGTCGCCCACCGTCGGCCCACCAGCCCAGAACCCCGCGAGTAGCTTGCCGAGGATCTTGCCCGCCCTGATGGCGACGGACGGCCCGTCAACCGGCCCAAGGCCGGGCCTGACTTCGACTTTGCCGATGCCCGTGAACCAATCGTGGGAGGCGCGGGCGACGACAGGCGAGCGCCTCAGTGCCGGCTCGATCCCAACGGGCAACGCGTTACCGTTGACGATGATCTCCCGCACCTGCATCGAGTGCTCCTCCCCACGGACACTCGGTCGCTCCTTGCATGTCATTGCATCTCATTGTATTGCATTGCATTGCATGACGTCAATGGCCTATCCGGGTCTGTACATCCGAGGCGACGCCATGCCCAGCAGGTGCCGGGTACGGTACGACCGAATGGCGCCCTGCGACGCGCCGCGCACCGTGGAAGGAGAAGGAATACTGATGTGGATCCCTCTGCCCGTCATGTGCATCGCTGCATGTTCCGCGGTCGTCTGTGCCAGGGGGGACGGCGCGGATGGCACGACCCTCTACGTCTCGAAGCTCGGCGACGGGTCGGACGGCCGGTCGTGGGCGACGGCGTTCACGACCATCCAGGCTGCGCTCGACGCAGTGCCGAACGCCGAGGGTGGGCACCGGATCATCGTCCGGCCGGATACCTACTTCGAGGCGATGCTCTACCCCGCCGAGAGGGGGGCGAAGGGCGCCTACAACGAGCTGATCGGCGATGTCGATGGGCAGTTCGGCGGTGGCCGGAGGGGCCAGGTCGTCATCGACTCGAGCGACCCCGGGCAGCAGGGGTTCAAGAGCTACGACTGGTGGGGACCGATCCGGTCGTACAAGCAGGGATGGTCGCCGGAGCACAAGGAGCAGTCCTTCTCGGCAATCGGGTGGGACCGCTGGGCGCTGCGCGACCTCTACGTCACGGGCGGCGACGGAGGGATCTTCTTCGACACCGTGGACAAGGTCGAGCCGTTCTCGGTGCTCGTCGAGGACTGCGTGGGGATCGGCCGGGCGTTCGGCGGGGGCGTCGGGAACTGCCTGTCCCGCGGTGACGAGCCCATCACCTTCCGCCGGTGCTACCTCTGGGCTCTGGACTTCTGGGGCGACACCGCGGGCGCCTACGTGCGCGTCGAGAACCCCTCGCCGCCGGGCCGCCCCGACGTGGTCTTTGAGGACTGCACGATGGTCGGGCCGCAGTGTGCGCTCAGGAGCAGCAACTTCGGGTTCACGACCTACTCGCACATCCGCTGCGTGCGCTGCCGGCTCGCGGCGCTGAACTTCTCTCAGCCGGTGGGCACGCCGACCGACGGCATCATCCAGAGCGTGCAGCGCGGTGACTTGCTCCATGTCGACCTCGAGGACTGCACGCTCATGGGCTACAAAGTGTTTGGCGTCATCGTCCAGAAGGACACCGTCAAGGACATCAGCTACACCACCACCGGCGATGTGAAGGCCTACGTGCAGTACCAGCAGGAGATGCCGAAGGGCATCCATCGCCTGCCTCACTGGCCCGTTGCAGACTTCGCGGCGCTCACGCCGCCGCAGCCGGATGTGGCCTCGGTCTACGCCTCCAAGGAGCTGATCGCGAAGAACCTCTGCGAGATCGCCCCCGTGAAGTGGCACGGACGACTTTGCCACCTGAAGTGCATCCGCCCAGCGGCTGGGGGCAACCGCGAGGACTACTACCTCCTCGTGGAGGATGCAGAGACCGGCGAGGAGTTGGCGCGGTTCGCCGAAGGGTACAGCCTGGCGTCCGCCATCGTCCGCAACGGTACGTTCTACACATTCGCCTCCCGCTTCGAGCCCGATGGCTGGCATGACGTCACGGTCTTCTGGTCGAAGAGCCTTAGGGACTGGCAGTCGCAGCTCGTGGTGCAGGGCGAGAACGAGCAGCTGTTCAACTCGACCGTATGCAAGGGCCACGACGGGTTCGTGATGGCCTACGAGTCGAATGACCCCACGTATCCGCCGTTCACCACGAAGTTCGCCGTATCCGACGACCTGCTGGAGTGGACGAAGGTCCCCGACGCGATCTTCGGCACAAACCGCTACACCGCGTGCCCGTGCCTCCGGTACGTCGACGGCTACTACTACGCCCTCTACACCGAACACCGCGCACCCAGGCACTACTTCGAGGTCTACATCACTCGATCGAAGGACCTTCGGCACTGGGAGTTGAGTGCGAGGAACCCGGTGCTGTCGCCCGAGGGGCTTCAGGAGGGCATCGATGCCTCCGACCCCGAGGTCATCGAGGTGGACGGGCGCACGTATGTCTACTACGCGGTCGGCGACCAACTCACCTGGATGGACACGAAGCGCGCGGTGTATGAGGGCTCGCTGCGGCGCTTCCTCGAGTCCTGGTATGACATTCCCGGCATCACGGACCATGGGACAGCGGCGGACTCGGCCAGCGGACCGTCGTAGGCATGGCCGAAGCCGCAGTCCCCTGGCGAGGCGTCGCCCGCTACCCACCCGAGAGGTCGAGGAGAGCATCCGTGGTGGTGTCATGCGCGCTGAGGACATCGGCACTGGCTCTGACGGGGCTCACAACGTTGGCGCTACCGTTGCCCGCGGGTGCGCGGACGGCGTTCCCAGTCGAGACGGACGCGTTGCTCCACAACCCGTTGATGGGCTGGGGCATCGTCGAGTACATCGACAACCCCGACCTGGGCGCCCGACGCCAATGGGCTCCGGGGGAGACGCCTTACCCGCTGTACGACAACGTGCAGGTGCTCTTCACCTGGGCGGCCATCGAGCGGGAGCCGGGTGTTCTCGACTGGTCAGCAGTGGATCGCGTCACCGACTACTGGGCCGGCCAGGGCAAGACACTGCACATCATCGCATCGACCGAGTACTACAACCCCCGGGAAGGCTATGGCGGCTGCCCGGAGTGGGTCTACGAGATGGGCGTGCCCCGCTATGAGCGCGGCGCGGGCGACGGCGTCTACCCCGACTACAACCATCCTGTCTACCAGGAGCGCCTCCGCCGCTTCCTGAGAGCCTTCGCTGACCACTTCTGCGACAGCCCAAGCATCGAGCTCATCGCCCTTCGGGGTTACGGCGCCTTCGGCGAGTGGCACAGCGGCCACCCCTATGCGTCCGTGGAGGAGCGGCGGCGTGCGCTGATCTCCATCATCGACGCGTGGCATGGGGCGGTCGCCGGGCGGAAGATGATGACCCTCAGCGTGAGCTATGAGTGGATGTTCCCCACGCTCGACGGAGAGCCGGGCATACTGCCGCGCGGGACCTCCGTCTACGACGAGTACCGGCCGAGCTTCCGCGACTACATCGAGCGCGGCGCCTCTGACTACGCGTTCTCGCTTCCCGGCATCGCTGCCCGGCGCGATGGGGTGGGCGGCGCCGTGTTCCAGGAATACGACGGCCGCTTACTCGCGAACCTGTTCGCGCACTACCGTCGGCCGATCTTCGCGGAACCCTTCGGCGGCTACGGCGCCTACACAAGCCCGAGCGTCGTCGGGTTCCCGAACACCCGGGAGGGCGACAACTTCATCGAGAACTGCATCGATGAGGCCCTATCGCACCATGCGAACTACCTCACGGTGCACTGGGGCGTCGACTTCGACGAGAAGCACCCCGAGCTGGTGGAGAAGGCACTCCGTCTACTCGGGTACCGCCTCGCCCTCGTGCGCACGGAGTGGCCGGACGCCGTCGCGCCCGGCGGCAAGCTGACGCTCCGACAGAGCTGGGAGAACCGCGCCGTCGGTCGCTGCTACCGACCATTCCCGCTGGCGCTCTACCTGATGCGGGGGGAAGACGTGGTCTGGAGCGGCGTGGACAAGAGCTTCACCCCTGCGGCGTTCATCGCCGGGCGAACGCATGACCTGGAATCGTCGTTCGACTTGCCGGCAGACATCGCGCCCGGCGAGTACGGGATGCGGGTCGCTCTGGTGGACGCGAACGGCAATCCGGCAATCCGCTTGGCGATCGAGGGGGACGATGGGCGGAAGCGGTACCAGATCGGGACTGTTGTGGTCCGTCCCGATGCCGAGCCCGAGCGCTCGCCCGTGCGGCCGGAGCCGGAGGCGACCCCCACGGGCTTCACGTGGGCCGATCCCAGTGTGCTCCGACCCAACGCAACCCTCGTGGCCTCGTTCACCTACGGCATCACTCGGGACCCCGAGCGAGATCTCAGTACGGACTCCCCGGGGTGGTTCAGTGTCTATGCCGAGGGGGGCGATGGCGTCCGGGTCGGCGAGGCCCGCTGGTTCGACAAAGCCGGCCAGGGCCCCGCACGCAAGACGGTGCTCCTGGCTCTGCGGGAGCGAGAGGACTACCGGCTAGCCTGGGAATGCGTGGGCGGTGGGGCGATGGCCGTCAGCGGCGTCGCGGTGGAGACGCTGGACGAGTCACGAGTCCGGCACATTGCCGCCCGTCAGGACTGGCCCGCCGCGGTCGCGGAAGACCTGATCGTCGGCGAAGGCGCGACGGCGTTCGACCGGCAACGGCCGCCATGTCCGCTACCCATCGTGGTCGCCAGCCGCGACCGCTCTCAGGTGCGCCTGCCCAGCGACGACTTCGACTTCCTATCCACGAACCCCGCGTCGGTACGGCTCGAGCCGGACACGGTCTACACCGTGTGGTTCACCTGTGCCGCGCGCCCGCAGGTGTGGCAGGGCGACTACCTGTACATGCGTGTCCGCAGCGACACTCTCGGCTCCGGCGGCGGCCGCGGGTTGCTCATGTGGACGCAACGCCACACGAGCAACCCCGAGCGCTTGGCCTACACGTTCCGGACCGGGCAGACCGATGACTACCGCGTCGTCTGGGGGATCCACAACGGCGGCTACTGTGAGATCTCGCAGATCGTTATCGTGCGTCGCTCCTAGGCGGGACGCCCTACTCCGCCAGCTTGTAGTCGACCAACTCGGAGATGTTGATCTGACCGTTGCGGCCCTGACGCTCCATCTTCACCGTGCCCACACCCTTGGCGTACCATGCGGTGCGCGTCATCTGGCCCTGGCCGAACGTGGTGGTGGTGACGATCTTGAGGCAGTCCGCGAAGGTGCCCTTGGGAACGGTCACCGACTCGACGGCTGCGAGCGTGACTGTCATCGTCACATCCGCCGGCTGCCCCCTCATCGCCGACTTGAAGGTGGCGCTCGCCGACTGCCCGACCTTCAGTGCACCAGGGAACTTGGCAGGCGGGTCGTAGGCGATGGTCGTCGGCCCTCCGGCCGCCTGGCCGCCCTGTTGACCGCGGTTGAACAACGTGCCATAGATCGTGAGGCCGGTGGCGTCGACAGTCTGGAATGTCCCATTGCGGATCGCCCCATCGGCGCCCTTGGTCACGAGAGGCGAGATCTGCTGGCCGCCCACGTCCTGCGGCGGCAGCACCTCCATCGTCATGGCGCGGCCGGTCTCGCCGGTGGGGAGCAACGACCACGTCGAGCCCACCGTTCCCGGCATGTAGTCCCGAAGCGCATACTCAGCGTCCTGCGCTACGGCTGCCGCGCCGACAATCGCGCTGATCGCCACGACAAACAGCATCCTGTGTCTCACGGGAGCACCTCCTCGGTATTCGGCCGGCGAGCTGGGTCGTCCGCCTCCGTGGAACGTCTGTTCGCGCCCCGGAGGCCGTCCGCCTTCCCCGGCTCTCACGGAATCGACGGATGCCGCTGAGCATGGTTGTCACGGCCGCAGTCCGCGGCTCCCCTCGGTGCCCGTGACCGGCTATCATTGGGCACAGTGCGAGACACTCGACCCACCTCAGGAGACCGGCGATGAACCTCCCCGACCGCACGTTCTACCTCCTCGGCATGGGGCATCGGCGCAAGCTCCTCTATCGCGACGGTGCGCTGACCGATCTTGGCACTCGCCGCGCGCTGCGCCAGTGGATCGTCTCCCGGGAGTGGGTCGTACCCGAGGACTACGCCGTCGTTCTCAGGACCCGACGCGGCGGCGACGTCCGGGTCTACGAGGACGAGAGCGGCATCTTTGTGGATGAGGATGGGGAGCGCACGCGTATCGCCGAGGGCGCAGTCCGACTGCCCAGGTTCGATGACCGGCCACACGCGGATCTCCTCCGTGCACTCCACCAGGAGCTGCTGGTCAACATCGTGCCCGCCGGGCCGGTGCCGAACCTGCTGGTCTACCCGAAGCCGTGGTACCGAGATGCGGCGATGGTCGCGATGTGCCTGGGGAAGACCGGAAACCTGCGGCTGATCGAGGACTGGGTCACGGGGCTGAGAGACCCTTTCGACCGGAACAACGCCGGGCACTGCGAGCCGGATAACCTGGGCCAGGCTCTGTACCTGGCGTCGCTGTTCGCCGGGACCCACCATCCCATCGTCGCCTCGGTGCTCGAGCAGGTGCCGCGCTATGTGCGCGGCAAACACCTCACGGGAACGACCGACTTCGCCGAGCACCCGGTCTACCAGACGAAGTGGCTGAAGCTGGGTCTGCGCGCCCTCGGTCTGGACGACCCGTACGCCATACCGGAGGTCGTCGATTCGTACTCGTCTCTGTTCTGGATGGACTACAGAGACCATCACGTGCCCGGTCCGCGGTTCGACGCCGGAGCCGCGGAGAACTACCCATACTTGGCGTGGGCGGAGGCGCACTTCCACGGTGACGGGCCGCCTGCGCCCCTGGACACCACTCGCTACCCCCTGACGTGGGAAGCCCATGCGAGCGAGGCCCGGTACGAGGAGATGGCAGTAGTAGACGCCGAGTATGTCGCCCGCGGCATCGCGGCGCCGCACAGTTGGCACGCCGCGGAGATGTTCCTCTACCTGTGGGACAAGGGGACGGGCGCCTGATGGATGCGGAGCGCCTCATCGAACGCATTCGCGCCGCCCCGGACTACGAAGGGCAGATCGCCCACGCCGGGGCTCTGCCCTGCCGCGAAGCCAGCTACGGAGCGCCCCGAGGGGAGCTGAACCCCTCTGTCGCGGCGGCGCTGCGGGACCAGGGCATCGAGCAGCTCTACGCCCATCAGGCGGAGGCCATCGACGCCGTGCGCGACGGTCAGAGCGTCGTGATCGTGACCGGCACCGCGAGCGGGAAGACCCTGTGTTACAACATCCCCGCCGTCGAGGCGATGCTCGCCGATCCACTGGCCACCATGCTCTACCTCTACCCCACGAAGGCCCTGGCGCAGGACCAGCTTCGCGCGTTGTCGCGCTTCCAGTCGTCCCAGGGCATCGGCTTTCTCGCCGGGTCCTACGATGGGGACACGCCCCAGGGCGAGCGCGGCCGGCTGCGGAGCCAGGGTCGGGTCATCCTCACGAACCCCGACATGCTCCACCAGGGCATTCTCCCCCACCACTCGCGTTGGAACCGGTTCTTCTCCCACTTGAAGTACGTCGTGATCGACGAGGTGCACGCCTACCGAGGCGCCTTCGGCTCCCACCTTGCCAACGTGGTCCGACGGTTGGTGCGCGTCTGCGAGCACTATGGGGCGTCGCCGCAGTTCGTCGCATGTAGCGCGACGATCGCGAACCCGAAGGAACATGCCGAGCGTATCTGTGGTCGAACGATGCGGCTCATCGATACGGACGGCTCCCCGCGCGGCCCGAAGCACGTCGTTCTCTGGAACCCACCTCTACTCGCGGACGGGCGGTCCGTGGGGCCGGGTGGCGAGAGGCGCGGCGCGCTGTCGGAGGCCGTGCAGCTCATGGTCTCGCTGATGCGCAACGATGTGCAGACGATCGCCTTCGTTCGTACACGCGTCGCGGCCGAGCTACTGCTGCGGCAGACGCGCGACGCTCTGCGCGCCACCGGCAGCCGCCACGCCGAGGCCATCCAGGCATACCGCGGAGGGTACCTGCCCGAGGAGCGGCGCGAGATCGAGAGGCAGCTCGCCGCACGTGAGGTACTCGGCGTGGCGAGCACCAATGCGCTGGAGCTCGGGATCGACATCGGGAGCCTCGATGCCTCCCTGATCGTCGGCTACCCCGGCACCATAGCCAGCCTATGGCAGCAGGCGGGCCGTGCGGGCCGCGGCGTCGAAGATGCGCTGGTGATCGTCATTGGCCAGAACACACCCATCGACCAGTACCTCATGGCACATTCCGACTACCTGCTTGCACAGACGCCCGAGCAGGCGGTCATCGATCCTGACAACCCGCACATCGCCGTCGGCCACCTCCGGTGCGCCTGCCATGAGCTGCCGCTTTGCGATGAGGAGACGCGCCTGTTCGGCGAGTACGGGGACGCCATCCTGGAGCTTCTGGGTGAGGAAGGCAACGTGCGCCACCTCCGCGGGCGATGGCACTTCAGTAGCTCCGACTATCCCGCAGCCCACGTCAACCTCCGCAGCATCCCCGGGCCGGTCTACACCATCCAAGAGGACCTGGCGGGCGAGCGGATCATCGGCACGATGGACGAGCCGAGCGCCCTGTCGCAGCTCCACACCCATGCCGTCTACATCCACGGGGGCGAGACCTACATCGTCCGCGAGCTGAACGTGGACCAGAAGGTCGCGCTGGTGGAGCGACGCGACCTCGACTACTACACGCAGTCCATCCAGATGTCGCAGATCCGCGTCGAGGAGATCGAGGACGAAGCGCCCTGGCGAGGCGCCACCGTCGGCTTCGGCGACGTCACCGTGACGACTACGATACCCATGTTCCGCAAGATCGGCTTCGACTCGCGGGACAGCCTCGGCTGGGAGCAGCTCGAGCTTCCGCCGCAGACGCTGGAGACGGTGGCCTTCTGGCTGGCGCCATCCCAGGAGGTGATGCGTCAGCTTCGGGAAGAGGGGATTGTGACGGGCGAGGCTCTGATCGGTCTCGCAAACCTGCTGGTCGATGTGGCGCCGCTGTACGTGATGTGCGACCCGAGCGACATCGGCGCGGCCGTGGACTCGGGTAGCCTCGGGGTCGAGGCGCTCTTCGTTTTTGACCGTTACCCCGGGGGCTTGGGCTTCGCCGAGCGCTGCCGGCAGAGGCTAGAGGAGGTGCTCCATACAGCGGCAACGGTGCTCCGCGAGTGTGCCTGCGAGGAAGGCTGCCCCTCGTGCGTTGGTTCCGCTGTCCCCGCCTTCGCCGCCACCGACCTCGACAGCTCCGTCCGCGGCCGGATGCCCGACAAGCGGGGGGCGCTGAGGCTGCTGGAGCTTGTGGGGGGAGCGGGCGAGCCGCAGAGGGCCTAACGCACCTCCACCGTCATCGCGACCTCCCACGCCGTCCCCGCCTTCACGGCGCCGGAGACGGGATAGCCGGCGAGGAGGTAGTCCTGAGTGCCCCACTTCCGATGGTCAACGAGCGACATCGGAAAGGAGCTGTCGATGCGGATCGTCCCGCCCTCGGCGTCGATCTGGAACTCCTGCGATGCGGGCAGAAGCTCGGGCTCACCAAGCTCGGCCGGCAGGACGATCGTCTGGGTCCCCGCCGTCGCCCGGCGGCCTGCGTAGTCGCTCACAGGGAAGAGGAAGTAGTGCCGCCACATCCGCAGATCGAGATCGGTCTCCGCTGTGAACCGGAAGGCGAGTGTCAAGCGGTTGTCGGGCTGAACGGTGCATGTCTCCTCGTAGCTGACGCTCCGTTCATCGCCCGCGAGCGTGCCCGCGAAGCGTAGGCTTGCCTCCTCCGGCGTTGATGACACCTCCGGCGGCCGGCTGTCTCTCGCCTCCATCGTGCGGAACGGCTGAAGCGCCGCGATGGGCCAGCCGCCTCGCATGACTGTGGCGCCGCCATGGCGGATCACACGTAGCTCCCCGGAGGGGGAGAAACGCAGCTCGAGCCCCTTGGGCGTCTGCGCGACAACCGAGCCGTCGTCGAGCGTTGCCGTGCGGAGTGAAGTTGGCGGGGCGGCGGTGATCCCCGGCGGCGAGTCGTCCCCGGGCGTGGGGGCAGCGTCGCTCGGGATGAAGATGCGACCGTCGAACGACCGGAGCGTGAACTGGGTGCCCACCCGGTGGGTGCTGATGTCGTCGGCGTTGGCATCGAGCGTCACCTCGGCGTCGTAGAGCGTACCGTTCACCACTACGAGGCCACCGTCGAACTGCCGCTGCCAGAGGCCGTCGGCCCGCCTCTCGGCCGGGCCCTTCGGGTACCCCAATGGCGCGTCGAACTCGGGATACCACCACCACTGCCCGCGGCCAAGGTTCGCGCAGTCATAGCCGAAGTAGCCGTCCCCGAGGAGCGTGGTTGTGAGGCCGAACCGTACCATCTGTGGGTCGCTGTCGCGTAGGCTGTCGGCGTAGTCGCGCCTCTCCTGCCACGGCACCTTGTCCCAGTGCCACGGGTCCATGTTCATGTTGCGCGGATGGCACACGAGGGTGGTGGTGACGGGCTTCCGGCTCTCGCTGGACCACTTGAGGTAGCGCGCCAGGAACTCCTCGAAGTCCACGATACCCTCGACGACGCGGTTCAGCTCATCCTCCGCCAAGCACCCGTTGAGGTCCGCGAAGCCGGCTCGGGGCAGGTTCCACTCGTTGATCATCACGATGGCATCGCCCTCGCGTAGCTCCGCGGTCTTGGGGACTAGCCACTCATCAGGCCCCCAGCAGTCGTAGAAGACGCCATCGAAGCAGTCGCGACCGAGGACCTCCCCTCGAACTCTGTCGAGGTTGAACTGCAGGACTTCCGGCAGGGACGTGTCAATGCGGAACATGCCCGGCCAGCCGCTCCACCGCTGCCCGTCCCGGAGGTCCCACCACGCCTGCGGGATGTTGGGGTTGTCCGGCCCCTCGATGACATCCACATACGGCAGCACGAGGGCGGTGGGGTTCACCTCGCGGAGGTGTGCGACGTTCTCCTCGATTCGGGCGAGCGCCCCGGGCCAGCGCTCGTTCTCCCAGTCGTAGTGCAGGTCATACCCACCACCGATGAACAGGTCGAGCTTCCCCCAGTAGTCCCGCCCCTGCTCCCACGTCTGCCACGACAGCCCCGAGCCATAGCAGTTCGCGATCCTTGGGAACGGGGGGGCCACCGTTCGCACGTCCCGAGCCAGGCACACATACGAGGCGCATAGGAGCAGGAACGCACAGAGAACCGGCTTGGTCGTCATGGGCGATGTCGGCCCCTCTCCTGGTCGCGGACGGCGGCTGGACGGCAAGTCATCCAGGCACCCCATGTTACCTCACGCGCTTACGGTAGCGCGGCACGAGTCCGCGCCCTACACCGATCGTCGGGCGCGCAGGTGCGTTGGCTGGCTGCATTCAGGATGGTGTGTATATCACGCGGCCTGGCGGGGGTGTTCTCGGTCCCAGTAGTCGTCCCATTGGCCGTTGAGGTGGATGAGGCGGAGGCAGAGGATGGCCTCAGCGCCCCTCTCCG
>Ga0315288_10000818_pt1 | contig 39633 bp, 34 predicted proteins | sample YL17G11_20_MG_FD_203454 | JGI IMG/M metagenome (GOLD analysis project Ga0315288, IMG submission 203454) | Sediment microbial communities from Yellowstone Lake, YNP, Wyoming, USA - YL17G11_20 | ecosystem: Environmental > Aquatic > Freshwater > Lake > Sediment | place: USA: Wyoming | collected...
TCCAGGTAATGAACCTGGCAAAAGAAGAGTCCCGCCGCTTTCGCGGCAGTTGTGTCGGAACCGAGCATATTCTGCTGGGATTGATAAGAGAGCAGGAAGGCCTGGCGGCGAAGGTACTCGAACGCATGGGGGTAAGCCACGGCCGGGTAGATACTTATCTCCGGCAACAGGCAAGCCCCACAGAAGTGCGTTCCACCTCCGGCGCGGGCCGCGTATGGACTCCCCGCGCCCGTCGTGTGCTGGAATTGGCCTTGGAAGAGGCGCGCACGCTTAATCCCAAACTAGGCCTCACCCAGTTTGTTGACACCGAACAATTGCTTCTGGGCCTGCTGCGCTTGCCGGATAGTAATGCCGTGCGTGTGCTGCGCGTGTTAAATGTTGACATCGAGCAGATGCACCAGCAGGTGATACGCTCCATGGGCGGCGCGGCTTCCAATAGCAGCAATGCCCCGCAGAAGGGCCGCTCTTCCACTCCCGTGCTGGACGCTTTCGGGCGGGACCTGACGCGCATGGCGAGTGAAGACAAGCTCGATCCGGTGGTAGGCCGGCAATCGGAACTCCTGCGCATGATTCAGATACTTTCCCGCCGGACGAAGAATAATCCCTGTCTAATCGGCGAGCCGGGAGTGGGCAAGACCGCGATAGTAGAGGGGCTGGCGCAACGTATTATCCGCAAGGAAGTGCCGGATGCGCTCTTTGATAAGCGCGTGGTGGCGCTGGATCTTGCCGGCCTGGTGGCGGGCACCAAATACCGGGGGGAATTCGAAGAGCGCATGAAGCGGGTGACCGAGGAGATCCGCAAGAGCGCGGGCGAAATCATTCTCTTTATTGACGAAGTGCATACCCTGATCGGAGCGGGCGCCGCGGAAGGCGCGATTGACGCCTCCAATATTCTCAAACCTGCGCTGGGCCGCGGGGAGCTGCAGTGCATCGGCGCGACCACGTTGAATGAGTATCACAAACATATCGAACGGGATCCCGCCCTGGAGCGGCGCTTCCAATCGGTGCTGGTATGCGAGCCGACGGTCGAGCAATCCGTGGATATTCTTAAAGGGCTGCGCCCGCGCTATGAGGCGCATCATCAGGTCAAGATCACCGATGCGGCCTTAATTGCGGCCGCGCGCCTGTCGGAGCGCTATATTACGGACCGCTTTTTGCCGGATAAGGCGATTGATGTTATGGACGAAGCCGCCAGCCGCGTGCGGCTGCATTATGCGGTGCCTCCCCCGGCCCTGAAGACCGCGCGGGAAGAGCTGGATATTGTTACCAAAGAACTTGCCGGCATGACCGAAAAGCATACGCTCGAGCGGGATTGGAAACACATGCTGGAGGTGCGTACTCGCCAGCAGGAACTAAGCAAGAAACTGGAACAGACCCAGGCGAGCTGGGAGGAGACCCGCACCAGCGCCCGCGCGATAGTGGATGAAGAGGATGTTGCGCAGGTGGTATCCCTCTGGACCGGGGTGCCGGTCAGCCGGCTGGCGGAGGAGGAGACGCAAAAGCTGCTGAATATGGAAGAGGCGCTGCATAAGCGGATTGTGGGTCAGGAGGAAGCTGTTACGGCTATTTCCCGCGCGGTGCGGCGCGGGCGCGCGGGGCTGAAAGATCCGCGGCGGCCCATCGGCTCCTTCATCTTCCTGGGCCCCACCGGCGTGGGCAAGACCGAACTGGCGCGCGCCCTGGCGGAATTCCTTTTCGATACCGAAGAGGCGATGGTGCGCATTGACATGTCGGAATATATGGAGCGCTTCACCGTCTCCCGGCTGGTGGGCGCGCCGCCGGGATATGTGGGCTATGAGGAGGGCGGGCAATTGACCGAAGCGGTCCGCCGCCACCCCTATTGCGTGGTGCTCCTGGACGAAATCGAAAAGGCCAACCAGGAGGTCTTCAATATACTCCTCCAAGTAATGGAGGACGGCCGCCTGACCGACTCGCAAGGCCGCGTGGTGGACTTCCGCAATACGGTTATCATTATGACTTCGAATATCGGCACCACCTCTTATGACTCCGGCCGGAGCCTCGGCTTCCAGTCGGTTGCCGGCGGCGCGGAGGCAGAAGCTCATACCAGGATGAAAGACAGTATCCTGGAGAAACTCAAGCAATCCTTCAGGCCGGAATTTCTCAACCGCATAGACGAGGTAACGGTTTTCCATGCCTTAAGCCTGCCGCAGATAACGCAAATCGTGGATCTCTTGCTGGCGCGCGTCGCCGTCCAGGTCAAGGGGCAGGGGATGTCTCTGGAGGCGACCCAGGAAGTGAAGGAGATGCTGGTGAACGAAGGCTTCGACCGCGCCCTGGGCGCGCGGCCCTTGCGCCGGGCGATCCAGCGGCTGGTGGAGGATCCGCTCTCCGAGCAGCTGCTGCACGGAACCTTCGTGGAGGGCGATCAGATTATCGCCGAACTGCAGGAAGGCCATATCATCTTCCGCAAGCAGTCGCAGTTGGCCCCGGTCCTGTCTTGAATTGGACGCCGCAATAGATCATTCAAGGAGCACCTATCCACTTGCCTTAAGCGTCCCGTCTGTGGAAGCTAAGGCTTTCGCACTCCACGCGACCCCTCTTTTTTATGCAAATTTAGCGCAGCAACTATGTATTACAAGAAAATAGGATTCGCGAACCCCACTCCCTCCCTTTTGCCGATTCCTCTTCCTCGCTCTTCTACTTTCTTCGGGCGCGGGCCGGGGTTGCCGCTTACTTTACTGTCATCACCATTTTCACAGTCATATTCATGGTGGTCTTTTCGGGGCTTTCGCCGCCGGCGGGGGCTTTGATGACCTCCTGCAAGGTCATGGTTATATCGCTCTTTACGGGTTGGCCGCGCATTTGGCTAAACCAGGTCGTCCCCTTGACCTCCTGCTTCAAATCCACTGTCAGTTCCACCGGTTTGCCTTGCGAATCGGTGATTTTCATCTTTATGCCGCCAACCTTGGTGGCGCTTTTCAAATCCAGTTTTGCCGCCTTCCCGCCGCCCAGGGCCTCAAAGCCCGCCAACGTATAGATGGTTTTGGTGGTGATGGTCTGGTCGCTGTTGCTGATGGGCACTTTTTGCTCCACGGTCCACGAATCGCCGACTTTGATGGGATGGTCCGGCAATTCGTTCTGGCCCGACTTAACCAATTCGGCCAGATTCATATTGCCCAGGAGGTTGTTAAGGACGCTCATGTCGGGCATCTTCATATCCACAACCTTGCCCGTCTTGGTAACGCGCATAACCAAGGGGATGCTGAGAATGGGCCATTTGGAGGCGTCCGTTGCCTCGATATCAGGCAGGGCCTGTCCGTTCATGCTAACCGACAGTTTTTTATTCTGCCATTTCATTTGGAGCGCTTGCCCCGGCAAGGTGGCATTCATCAGCATCTTGGGAGCGGAAATCTCCACCTGGGCCGAGCCATCCGGCTTAACCTCTTTAACGCTTTGGCGAATGTCAATATCGCCCTTTAACGTGATCAATTGCGGCGGCATAATCGCCGGCTCGAAACTGGTCTTTCCCATGCCCGATAAAGAGAGTTGGTATTCCAGAGTTTGCTTGGGAGCAAATTTATATTCGAGAGTCGTCTGCTCCTGCGCCAGGCCAGCCGCCGCCCACAGCAGCAACAGCCCCAGGCTGCATATTCCAATCCAACCGCGTCGTAGTTTCATTTTGCTTCCTCCTGATTTTTCATACCGGCATTTTCTTGGGAAATATACCCTATAAAATAGCAGATTTTGGCGATTTTGTTTGCGCCAAAAGCCCCGCTCATCCCAGCGCTCCCAGCGCCGCCTCCAAAGTCTTACGTTTCAGGCAGCCTTCCCGCAGCAAGCGGGGCGGCAAACCGGAGGCCAGGGGTGTGAAGTCCACTACCGAAGATTCCAGACCGAGCGGCGCCGGTCCGGCGTCAATGATCAACTCGATCTCGCCCGCCAACTCTTTCATTATCTCTTGCGCCGACCGCGCGGCCGGCAAGGAAGAGCGGTTGGCGCTGGTGGAAGCCAGGGGCGTTCCGGCCGCCCTTATAAGCCCTTCCATTACTGGATGCGCGGGTAATCTTAGCCCTATAGTCTTGCCGCCGGAGGTCAGGTAATCAGGCACGCGCGAGGATTTTTCCAGGATGATAGTCAAGCCGCCGGGCCAAAAGCGCGCCATCGCTTCCCGCGCCAGGTCCGGTATTTCCGCGCAGAGCTGTGTCGCGGCTTCCTGATCCGCAATCAGCAAAATCAGCGGCCGCCGAAAATCCCGTCCCTTGATCCGATAAATCCGCGTTACCGCCGCTTCATTATTTAGGTCGGCAAACAGCCCATAGACCGTGTCCGTCGGCCCGGCCACAATCCCGCCGCGGCGAATTACCTCCGCCGCCTCCTGGAGTAACTTCAATTCGGGATGCAGCGAATCAATTTTAAGGATTCTTGTCTCCATCGCTAAATCCATCAGCGCCGCAAATGCCCAAGCAGGGAAGGGATAAAGTCCCTTCCCTGCCGAGTAACCTCAAACGCCAATTTTAACTGCATCAACCAAATCACAGCACAATGCCTTCATCACAAGGCTGCCTAAACTGTCTCCGTATCGCAGAGATGTCCAGGGCATAGCTGCGCGAATAGGAGCAGCTTGCGGCTCCTTACAAGATCACATATCCGGCGCCGAGCGCTTGGGTCGGGACGGTCGCAAATTCCATTTTGATTATCGCGACGCTGGCGATTTTGTCCGGCGAGGTTTTGGGAAGGCCGCGCAGCACCAGTCTATTTGCCGACTGCTCGATGGCCAAGGGTTTGCCGGTATCCATCAGCACGGCGCTCTTCACCTTTCCCTTGAGGCCGCCGATGGCCAGTTCGCTTCCCGGCCAGCGGGTGACCCAGAAATAGAAAGTCTTGCCTTTGCGCGTCCATTGACCGGTGGTCACCCACTCCATATGCTGCACGCGATCCACCTGCCCATACACCGGCTCGTCATGTTTTGCCAACCATTTTCCGACCGCGGTCAGCCTTTCGGTGGCTTCTTCCGGCACCGAACCATCCGGTTTGGGGCCGATATTAAGCAGCAGGTTGCCGCCTCCGGCCGTGCAGGTGCGCAGCATATTCAGGACCGCACGGGTGGAAAGCCAGTCTTCCGGCGGGGTCGGCTGCCAGCCCCAGGAGCCGTTGAAGGTCATGCAGGCTTCCCAGGCGCGGCCGACCTCGGCCGCCTGGATGTGCTCTTCGGGAGTGCCAAAATCTTCGGGAAGCTGGGAACGGTTGTTGATGATGAGGTCCGGCTGCAGCTTCCGCGCCATGGCATTCATCTTCTTGCTTTCCCAGGCTTCCGGGCTCGGCAAGGGCCAGGAAACGTCATACCAGAGAACGTCAATCTTGCCATAATTGCTCATCAATTCGCGCACACAGCCCTGAGTGAAATCCACGAAACGCCGCCGCGCCGCTTCATCCTTGGCGCAGCGGGCGCCGTCCGGATGATGCCAGTCCATCAGCGAATAGTAAAATCCGACGCGCAGGCCGAATTCCCGGCAGGCCTCGACATATTCCCGCACCAGGTCCCGCCCCGGGCCGCACTTCGCCGCGTTATAATCGGTCTGCTTGGTGTCCCAGAGACAGAAACCTTCGTGGTGCTTGGTGGTCATCACCATGTATTTCATGCCGGCCCGCTTCGCCAAGGCGGCCCACTCCCGGGCGGGACGGGGCTTGGGCTTAAAGGTCGCCGCCAGTTTCTCATACTCCTTCACGGGGATGCGTTCTCGATTCATTACCCATTCATGCCGGCCCAGTTGTGCATATAAACCCCAATGCACAAACATGCCAAAGCGCGCATCATGCCACCACTTCATGCGCCGTGCCCGCTCGGCATCGGCCGCCGCTTGTTTCTTATTCTGTGCCATTCGTCTCTCCTTTTCCTGATGCAAGATTTCATTTAAGCTTCTCGGCTCATCCGTTCTAGGATACGACATTGCTCTATATATGTCCTTTTTTTCATTTGCAGAAAGGGTAAAAAAGCGACATGATAGAATATTAGGAACTTACGCATTCGCCCTGCTGCGAACCTCCCGCAGGTTCAGGGGGCAGGCAATAAAATTCCTTTCCCTGGTTCAAAAACCAGCGGGAGGTAGGCCATTGCCATGCGTATCGCCTTTCAATTATTGGGAGGAAATGCGTAAGTTCTAATACTGTTCGATTTAAGGGAGAAGGGTTGCCAACTATGCAGAAGAATCGGAAATGGGAAATGCTGTCGCGGGGGGAGGTCAGGAAAGCGGTGGAACGGAAGGGGCCGAAACGCATTCCGCTGGTGTTCGCGCGCTGGTGGGGTGAGGGTTTGTGGGAGCAATATGGCGAGCGGCTGCGGGAGTTCGACAAATATCCCGAAGATGCCGCGTTTGTGTGGGTAAATCCGTATGACATCGGTAAAATGAAGCTTTCCTGGCAGATCAAAGCGCGCGTCGCGCATGATGCCGGTGGAGTTATCAGCGAGTGGTCGCAATTGGATGAATTTATTGAAAAACTGCCCGAGGCCGAGCAGGATGCGCAGTTTGACGGCCTCATCGAAGCCGCGCAAAAAGCCCATGCGCAAGACCGCTATTTACTTTTTGCGTGGTGGAGCCTGTTTTTTGAAAGGCCCTGGGGGTTGCGCGGGATGGAAAATCTCATGGTGGATTATTACGAATATCCCGATAAGATCCACCAATTGCATGACGCCCTGTGCAAGGTCTATTGCGGCTATATCCGGCGGGCGATTCGGGAATTTCAGCCCGATGGTTTTTGGACGAGCGATGATCTGGGCAATCAGCGCCAATTGATGATGCGGCCGGAAACCTTCCGCGCTTTTCTGAAGCCCTATTACGGGCGCGTGGGAGCGGCCTGCAAAGAGGGCAAGGTGCATTGGTGGCTGCATAGTTGCGGCAACAACACGGTGGTGATGGGGGATTTGGCGGAGACCGGCGTCAGTGTCTTTCATCCCGTGCAAAAAGGCACCATGGAGGAGGCCGCGGTGGCGCGCGAGTTCGGCGACCGAATGGCCTTCCTGACCGGGTTCGATGTGCAGCATATCCTGCAAGAGGGCACGCCGGCAGAAGTGCGCAAAGAGGTGCGTTTTTTGATTGATACCTTTGACGGCCCCGGCGGCGGCATGGCCATCGCCGCGGGCAACGGCATCGTCAGCGGCACGCCCTTTGAAAATATTGACGCCTTTTTGGAAGAAGCGCTCATTTATGGGGAAGAACATCGGGCGAAATTCGGGTAGCGCGCGCCAACTGATTCTCACCGCAAAGACACGGGGATGGCAAGGATAAAGGAAAAATAAACACCTTAACCGCAAAGTGCAAAGGGCGCAAAGGGAACGCAAAGAAAGGACTTTCATGTGCCCGCCGTTGGGTTGTTGTAGGGCGGGGCTTGCCCGCCCCGCCGAGCTAACGTAGGCAATGCAAGTTATCTTGCGGCGGGGGATGGCCTCGAGTTGCTCGGCATCCCGAGTGAAATCGAGGGAGAACCCCCGCCCTACAAAAAAACAGGGAGGAGCAAGCCAGCGGGAAGTTCTTTAATGGTGGAGGGACGGGGCTGAAAAAACCCGGGACAGCTATCAAAAGCGATAGCAATTCCAAAAACCGACATGGCAGGAGTAAGCCTCCTTCGCTATCCTACTTCGCTAAAGCTTCGTAGGACTTCGAGCTTCGTAGCCCAGGACTCCTGCCCAACGAATAGATTGCTAATTATTCGCTTTAAAAATGCCGCTGGTAATGCTGCTGACATTGGAGCGCTGTAAATGACCGACCACGTGCTTGCCATAATTAAGAAGGATTTCCCCAAAGAGGACTGGGCGGGGTATTACGGAAAGGATCAAGGATGAATCCAGCAGAAGGGAGGAAAGATGAAGGCGGCGGGGGGGGATCTGATTTAGTTGGACTTGTCTTCTCTCATTTTGAATTACGGCATGTTTCTGATTTCATGAGGGCCATTATTTAATCCCGTTCAATTTCTTGCATTATGCGCTCCACGGCTGCTTGCAACGGCGGCAAATCTTCCTTGACTGTTTCCCAGACGACTTCCGTGTCAATGCCAAAATATTCGTGAATCAGCTTGTGCCTCATGTCAATGGCATCCTGCCAGGGAACAACGGGATGCTTGGCGCGTATTGAGGCAGGAATGTGGCTGGCCGCTTCGCCAATTATTTCCAGCGCCCTGACTACTGCAAAGATTTTCTCGTTATTGCTGCAAAACGCGGAGTAGTCCACGCCGCTGATAAATTCTCTTGCCTTTTGCGCCGCGTCGAGAATGTCTCTCAAATGATCAGTAAATTCCCTTTGCCTTTTCATACAGGAATGATCTCCTGGAGAATCCGAGCGCCGATATCCGGCTTCAATGCTGACTTCATCACCAGGTCAACTTTGACGCCCACTTTCTCGCTGAGCAGGCGTTCCAGTCGAACGAACTCAAACATGCTGGGAGCGCGACGGAATTCCACTAGTAAATCCAAGTCGCTCTTTATATGCGTCTCCTTGCGTGCATAAGAGCCGAACAGCCATAAATTCTGCACGTCAAATCGCTCCTTCAATTCCGGCATATTTACGCGCAGGATAGCCAATAAATCCTTTTGCGTGGTTTGCGCTTTTACAAGCTTTGTTCTTGTTGCCATTGCTATTCCTCACCTAAGAATATCACAAAACGGCCTAGACAAAGAATAGAAGCTATTTCAAAACTCCATTTTTGAGGAGTTTTGAATATAGCTGACTGTAAATTCGAGCCAGTTTCGTGCGCATTTCAAAACCAAGTCTCTCAACTATACTTCGGCCATTTTTGAGGCAGAAGAGCGGCGATAATTGATATGTTGCGACCGAATATGGCAAGGGAGTTTTGAGAATAACTTTTGTTGCCAGAGGTCGCAGCCATGTCTCAGCCACTCGTTCTGCCTAAGGTAATAACTTCCATGTTGGAAAGCTTTGTTCCTGTTTTTACGAAACCGAGTTTTCAGACGTTCTGTCACTACGTCGGTGCGCTGATGCTGGGAGAAGGCCGCCGGACGGGAACCGCGGTGGCGCGGCAGCTGGCGGGAGCGAAATCCCCCGGCGTCTATGCGCGGCTCTGTTCCCGGGCGCGCTGGTCGGCGGCGGAGTTGTCGGCTCGGCTTTGGGTGCTGTTGCAGGCGGTTTTGCCCTGGCCCCGGGATGCCGCGGGGCGACCGGTAATCTGGGTGGCGATTGATGACAGTGTGCTGGCCAAGACCGGGGCGAAGCAGCCGGGACTGGCGTATCATTTTCATCCGGATGGCGCGGATCCGGGTCGGCTGCGCCGCTTTCTGTATGGGCACTGCTGGGTAATGCTGGGCTTGATCTGGCCCACCGCCACCCGGGCCCTCTGCTTCCCGTTGCGCGCCGCGCTGTATGTGCGGAGCAAAGATTGCGCCTCCACGGACTTTCAGAACAAGATCGCGCTGGCGCTGGGTTTGTTGCAAGCGGTGCGCGGGCCCAAGGCAATCTGCCTGCGGGTGCTGGCGGACGGCGGCTATGCCACCACGGACTTCCTCTTGGGAGTGCGCAAGTTGGGACATCATGCTATTACCCGCCTGAAACACAATGCCAATCTTTGCTGGCCCGCGCCGGTGCCGGGAGAGAAACGGCGCGGCCGGCCGCGGCTGTATGGGGCGAAAATAGATCTGGCGGCCTATCATGCCTCGCATAGCCGGCCGGCGCGGGTGCAGATCGGTCAGCAGAGTTATCTGGCTACTTACAGCAGCCTGGATGCCGTCCCCCGCCGCTTCGGCCGGCTTTGTCGCATCGTCATCGTCGAAATGCGCAACCACAAACGCGCCGTCTTGCTCTCCACCGATCTCACCCTCTCCCCGGTGGAGATTATTGAAGCCTATGCCACGCGCTTTGCCATCGAGTTGGCTTTTCGGGATCTGAAACAACGTTTTGGCTGGGGCCATTACCAGGTGCGCTCCCGGCCCGCCATCGAGCGGCATGTCGCCCTTAGTTTCGTCGCCGCCAGCCTGACCACCCTGCTCCTGGTGCAGCGGGACGAGCAGCAAACCATCGGCCAGATGCGCCACGCCCTCCAGCAGGCGGCTTTGCTCGCCTGGATTTTTTATGCTATCGGTAAAAACGCCCTTCATCGGAAAAATCATTTGATCAAGCAATTCCAACATCCCTTATTGGGAGAAATGGCCGAAGTATAGTCTCTCAATTGTAATGAAAAAATGATTTTTGAAATGCGCTCTAGAACTTCAAGGATAAAAGGAATAATAATGTCAAAATTCATCCTTCCGCCTTCATCCCGCATGAAATCTATAGCCCACGCCCCTAACGGTCTGAATCATTTCTTCGCCCCAGTCGCCGAGTTTGGCGCGGAGGCGGCGGATATGGACGTCCACGGTGCGGGTGCCGCCGAAGTATTCATAGCCCCAGACGCGGTTGAGCAAAACCGCGCGGGTGAAGACGCGGCCGGGATTGGAGGCAAGGTGGCAGAGCAGCTCAAATTCCTTGAGGGTCATTTCCATCAGTTCGCCGCGGAAACGCGCGGTGTAGTTGGTTAGGTCTATGGTCAGATCGCCCACTTTCAGAATCTGCGCGGAGCCGGTGCGGTCGCGCCTCCACAAGGCGAGATTCACACGCAGCAATAATTCGATGGGCCGCCAGGGCGCCAGCAGCAAATCGTCTGCGCCGGCGGAAAAATCGAACTTTTCCAGCGCCCGCTCGGGGATTATTCCCAGGAGGGGATGGGTTTTCAGGGAGGGATGGCGGCGAATCTCGCCGCAGCCGGCGGCGAAGTCCTCGGCCTTGTCGGCGCAGAGAATTATCAGGTCCACCTGGTAGTGGTCGCGGCGGGACAAGGCGGCAAGCTGGAGGATTTCGTGGCCCGCGCCGGAAAGGCGCCCGGCGACCTCTTCGCGGCCGGCCGCATCAGCGCCGATTATGAGGATGCGGCTAGGTGTGGTCGGCAACATAAAGGCGATCCAATTCTTTGAGCGAGATATCTAAATGCAGCAACTCGGCGGCGAAGCAGTGCGCGGTTTTTTCGGCCAGGCCCTCGCGGCCGGGATCGAAGTGGTGAAAGATTTCGTGCGCGATATGCAATTCCTCCAGATTCACCTTGGCCAGGGCCGAGCCTTTTTGCGAGAGGAGCCGGGCGAGCCGGCGCAGCGGCTTATCATACAGCACAATAGTGGCCGGCTCGATGATATATTCGCTACGGATGGGAAGGTCAGCGAGGGGCGGCGAAGGCTCGGCTTGATGGGTGATTCTTATGCCCAGGGCCATCGCCAAGGCATAGGGCGGGATATCGCCATAGCGCTGGCGCACGGCCATGACGGCTTTGCGGGCGACCTTGTCGGGATCGGTCATGCGCCGCGCGCGTTTCAAGGAAAACTGGATGATGGACGCCGCCAAGAGCACCGCCGCCACGATGACCGCCAGGTCGGCGAGATTATAGAGGAATTGGCTGCGGGGTCCCAAATCAATCCAATCTATGACAAATCCCCAGCATATTCTATCCACGAGGATGCCGATACAGCCGCCGATGATCAGCGCGCAGGCGAGCTCCGCCAGCAATCCCATGCGATAGCCGAAGCGGGTCAGGCGCAGATAGAGCACCAGCAGGGCCAGCACGAGCGCCAGAGTGGCGGCCATCAAGTCCGTATCCGCGGAGCTAAAGCCGAGCAGGAAATTTTTGGAATAAGTGATGGCGGTATTGCCGGGCATGGGCACTTGTTGGCCGCTGTGCAGATAGGCTTTAACGACAAATTTGATGGTTTGATCGGCCAAAGCGATTCCCAGGGCTACTCCCATCCACAGGCGGCCGCGGGCGAAGCGCAGCAGGAAGATCACCAGCGCGACCACTACCAGCAAGGCTGATATGATGGCTTGAACCAGTATTGACAAGGGCGCTGGATGCATGGCTTACCTTTGTGCGGCCGTTTTGGGGCGGGGCTTGGGTTTGGCCGGCGCCCGAAAGAGCAAGTCGGCGCGGGCGGTCAGCAGCGCCGGCTCGACCTTCAATTGGGTAATCTTTAGCTGGCAAGGCAATTGCGAATCGCGGTTCAAATTCGTAACCGGATTGACCTGGTCCACTACCCGCTGGGCAACGAAGGAAGGCAGAGGCACCACCGTGGCCTTCAGGCGCGGTTCGGTCAGGAAGATCATGCCCATGTGGGGCACTAATTTGCAGGTCAACTCGACCGGGACGGAAATATGGAGGCGGGTCTTTGCCTTGCCGGTAATAATCACCTCGCCGTGGGACAGCTTGAGATGGAACTCTTCGAGCTCTTTCACCCTGGGCGCGATGAATTTGTTCAAAGCCTTTTCCTCAAATACTATCTCTCCCCCGCACTTGTCCACTCGCAAGACTTCCAACTGGTGCTTGGCCACGGCTTTCCAGAAGTTATATTTCAATTGCTCGATATTAACTTGCATCTCCTTTATGGCCAGGCCCTCAATTTCAAAACGCCGCGCCTTGATGGAGATTCTGTCTATCCTGCCGCCCATAGTTTTTTTATCCAGCCGGAAGGCCATCCCTTGCGCCGGTGCTCCCTGCACTTTGAAGTCGGCGAGTTCGATGTTGATGCTGTTGATGGAGCGGGATAGGGGAGAGCGATGGCCGCGGTCAACTTCGACTTTGACCTGCGCTTTCTTCCCAAAGCTGCTTTGCAGGCGGCCGGAGATGCCATTCTCGACTTTTCCCTCGACTCCGCCGCCCACCAGCGCGGCAAGGATAATATAGATAAGTATATTCATGCCAATTCCACTCGCTCCGTTACTTTTAGAATTGCCGCAGGAATCTTTTCCAATACATCAGAGGCGATCAGCCCCAGCAGGCCTTTTTCTTCGGCGGCCAGATCGCCGGCGAGGCCGTGAAGATAGGCGCCGGCGCCGGCCGCGTCAAAGGGCGTCATCCCTTGCGCGATAAGCCCGCCGATCATGCCCGACAAGACATCGCCGGTGCCGGCGCTGGCCATCCCCGCATTGCCGGTGCGATTGACCCGCAGGCGCTCAAGGGGATCGGAGATCAACGTAGCCGCGCCTTTCAGCACGACGACGACTCCCAGGCTGTGTGCCAGTCTGCGGCAAAGGCCGGCGCGCGCCTTTTGCACCTTCGCGGTGGGCAGCCCGATCAAGCGGCTCATCTCCCCGGGATGAGGAGTGCACACAACCGGCGCAAGCGTTTTTTCCAATACGGAAGTGTCTTCCGCCAGCGCGGTCAGGGCATCGGCATCCAGCACCATCGGTTTTTGCAGTTTGCCGACCAGCTCGCGCACCAGCAGAACGGTTTCCGGGTCGAGCGACAAGCCCGGACCTATCACCACAACATCATTATTATTAGCCAATTCCAAAATGGCGGGAACCGCAGCGATGGCAAGAGTTCTGGCGGGCGTCTCCGGCATGGGGCGGGTGATAACCTCGGTAAGCTTCATTTCCATAATATCGTTCAAGCTTTTGGGAATCGCCAACGTTACCAGTCCCGCGCCGGTGCGCAGCGCCGCCATCGAGCACAGCGCGGCCGCGCCGGTATAGCCCACCGAACCGGCTACCACCAGCACGTTTCCGGCCTCGCCCTTATGCGCGGTGGGCGCGCGGCGAGGCAGCAAAGCGGCAACTTCTTCTCTATCAAGGCATTCCATATTTGAAGCCACGGCCTCAACGGCCGCGGCGGGAAGGCCAATATCGGCGATGGTCAATTCGCCGGCATATTCCGCTCCCGGGTAGTTCAGCAGGCCCCATTTTGCCAGCCCCAGGGTGATGGTATGGTCGGCGCGCACGGCTTCGGTCGCCACTTCGCCGGTATCGGCGTCAACGCCGGAGGGGACATCTACCGCGAGAATGGGCCGGCCGGCAAGATTCATGGCGTGAATGGCTTCCGCCGCCGCGCCTCTGACCGGGCCGCGAATTCCTGTCCCCAGCAGCGCGTCAATCACCAGGTGGGCCGCTTCGCAGGCGCGCTGCACGCTTGCACCATCCGCGCCTTCTTCAATCTGGATGCCGGCCTCGACTGCGCGCACAAAATTGGTCTTGGGCGCACCCGTCAACTCCTCCGCCCGGCCCACCAGCAGCACGGTTACCTGTGTGCTGTATTTTTTTAGCAACCGGGCGGCCACCAATCCGTCGCCACCGTTGTTGCCTTTGCCGCAAATAATCGCCAGCCGCGTGCCCATGAGACCGCTCACCATCTCCGCAGCCTTCGTAACAATCGCCTCGCCGGCGCGTTCCATCAGTTCCAGAGTGGGCACACCCGCCTCGCTGGAAAGCCGGTCTATCTCTGCCATCTGTTCGCCGGTAACGACTTTCATGGTGCTCTCAATTCATCCTCGAACCCCCCGCGTGGTCAAACAAACCCGCGGGGGGAATCGTGGAATTCTTCCCGCGAGTTTTTTTCATACTCGCGGGAAGTTTTATCCTAACCTACCACAGGTTCTTCATAGATCGCGCAGGCGATAGCATAATCGCCGCTATGAGAAAGGGAAATCTCCATGCGCCCGCCGGCTGCGATCTTTTCAGCGCTGTTTCGCAAAATCACCCGCGGGACCCCGCCCGCGGTGCGGCGGATTTCCACCTCCTGCCAGCGCAAACTTTTGCCCAACGCCTTTGCCACGGCCTCCTTGGCGGCAAAGCGCACGGCAAAATGCTGCGCCGAATCCCGCTTGCTCTCACAATAGCGCCGCTCCTCGGCCGTGAAAAGGCGCGCCGCCAGCCCCGGCCGCCGTGCCAGCGCCTGTCCCATGCGGGGTATATTCACAATATCTGTGCCAATGCGCACTGATGGCCTCTGATTCTGCATTTTAGTATTAAATTCGTGATGATTATACTATATTCTACATTATGATTCTGTAGTATGCCGGCTCTTACCTGCTTAGAAAGCGGGACGAATCCGGCGTCAGTTTGGAAATCGGGAAAATCAAAGCGGGGCTTTGGGGAAGTTACAAGATTCTATTCCTGAGGAGCAAGCATGTAAACCCCCGCGAACCTTTAAGACTCGCGGGGGCATGTTATTTAGCTTAGACTATTCAGTTTTAGCCGACGTTACTCGCCGCCGAAGGCATAGCCGATGCCGAAGAAGCCGCGCTGGCCCGCCCAAGAAAGGCCGGTCCAGGAAGCATTAGTGGTGCCAATCTCGATCCAGACCGGATGGTCGGGAACGGAATAGCGCATTACCGCGGAGAGCGGCGCCTGGGGATCATCAAGATCGTCATCCCGCTGACGATACTCGACGCCAATGTTGAGTCCCTTGACATCGAGCAATTCCAGGGCGGCATAGGGCTGGGTAAATTCTTCAGAATCCCAGTCATCCTCAAAGCGGTTAAACATCGCGCCCACGGTCAGCCGGGCCGGCACAACCAGGGTGAAATCTTTGGAGATCGCCACAAAGGCCTTGGTGATATCCTCATGATTGTCGCGCCACTGATCCCGGCCAAGAGAGCCGCCAATGGCCAAATCAATGCCCGAATTTTCCTGGGAAAGGAGGCGAAGCTTCAGACCGCCGTTCATGATCTCTTCATTGCTCCAGTCCTCGCCTCTATAGAAAGCCTCTCCCACCCACAACTCGAGATTCTTTCCCACGGCATAATTGATGCGGGCATTGGCAAGCTTTCCATCTTGCGGCACTTCCATATAGCTGAGGGCCAGATTAACTGTGCCTTGAGGGGCGATTTCCGCCGTCGGCAGAGTGACCACGCCGGTGGCGCCGTCAAAAGTCGGATAGACCGCAGCCGAAGCTGCGATTGCGCAGACGGCCAACAAGGCCGCCGCCAGTACTACTACGCAGATTTTCATAGCTTTTTCTCCTATGTGTGTTATTTTCCGCTGAGCACGCCAAAGCCCTTCGGCATGGCCAGGGCTCTTTAACGCCTCGCGGCTATTTAATTTACCATATAAGTGTCTGGTTATACAACTACAGGACTTACGCTTTTCAGGCAAAATGCTCCCCTTCGGGACTGCCACCCCCAGCATTTGTCCCGCTTTTGCAGTAATGCCCGTTCAAAAGGGATGATTTTTCGCGACCGGCTCGGCCTTCGCGGGTGGCTGTCCCAGGTGTGGCGGGTATCGCTCAAAAGCGTAAGTCCTGAATTATAAATTTATCGCGCCGGGCTTTTCGGCATCCGAAAAACAGTTTGGAGAGGGTAAGAATTGTTACATAACTCTCGGAAAGCACGATTTTTGCCTCTTCACACTTTCTTCATGCTTTGTTCTGTTAATCGTATAAAAGAAAGTTCATAGTTCTCAGTTGTCAGTGCTCAGCCTGGAAGATGTAGAATAACCAACCGAGGGCTGGGAACTGGGAACTGGGAATGGCTAAACCCGCTAAAGCGGGCCGCCACGGCGGTCTGCTTTGCAGACCTAGCCGCTGGGAACTGATAACTATGAACTATAAACTAACCATTGTCCCTTGTGCGGCGGGCACACGCAAAGCCTGCGATCTGTTGCGGGAGGCCTTGCAGCGCCTGGTTGCGGCGCGGCCGGAACTGCAGGTCATGGAGGCGGAGGCTCCCGATTTGAGCGGCGACAGGCCTATTTTGGCGGTTGATTCCAGCCGCGAGTGCCGCGCCGGCGAAATTCTGAAGGCCCGCCGCATCAAGCCGGCGGCGACCCTCTATCTGCCGGAGCAGCTGGCCGCCCGGCGCTTGCCGGACCCCGGTCAGCCGATTACCGCGCAATGGGATAAGCTGCGGGAAGGGGTGCTGCAAGCCATTGCGGAAGAAGTTGATCGCTTGCTGGCTCTGCAGCAAGATGAGGCGGCTTATTTCGAGGAGATGTCCGCGGTGATACAACGTTACCTCAAGGAAACCAAGGTAGTGGAGGCCGCCGGGGCGCCTTCGGAGCAACTGCCCGCGCTGCCCGCGGCAAAGCAGGAGCGGGTGCTGCTGGCGGCCAATCGTTTCCGCAATCTCTTCATGCGCTGTGATGAAATTACCCCGCCGGCGGCGCTGGCGACCACGCACGATGTCTTCCAGGACGCCTGCATGTGCATGACCTATGCTGTGCAGCACTGGGAGCGGGGCGAATGGCAAAAGGCCGCGGACTATTTGGAGCAAGCGGGACACCAAGCAGCGCCGCTGTTGCGGCGCTGCCAGGTAAAAGGTAAAGGGTAAAAGGGAGAGAATAAAAACCGGAAAATGACGAGAGATTTCCCTTAATGGTTTTGCCTTTTTCCTCTTGCCTTATGACTTCGCCCGCTATGCGGGCAGTGTGTTATAATGGAATCGGAATCATGGAAATTCGTATAATCGGAAAAGGCTGCTATTTCTGCCGCACGATGCACAAGATTTGCGAAGAGCTTGTGAAGGAGATGGACCTTACGGACGCCCGGATCGTACAGATTGACGACCTGGAGGAGATGCTGGATTTCGGAGTGGTTAATCCTCCGGCTTTGGTGGTAAACGGAAAGCTGAAAATGATGGGGCGGGTTTTAGTAAAGAGCAGGATAAAACGCGCCCTGGAAGAGGAGTTGGCAGCCCCAACAACATGAGCACATCTTCAACTACCTCTCGAAAATACAAGATTCTGGTCGTGGATGATGATGCCAATGTCCGCGATCTGGTAACTCTCTATCTGCAAAAAGAGGGGCTGGTGCCGATTGCCGCGAGCAATGGCGAAGAGGCGCTGAAGCTGGTTACCCAACATTCTCCCGAGGTCATTATCCTTGACCTCATGCTCCCCGGCATGGACGGGCTGGAGGTGTGTCGCAACCTGCGCCGCGTCTCCGATACTCCCATTATTATGCTGACTGCGAAGGGGGAGGAATCCGACCGGATAGTGGGTTTGGAGTTGGGGGCGGACGATTATGTGGTCAAACCCTTCAGCCCCAGAGAATTGGTGGCGCGGGTGAAAGCGGTGCTGCGCCGCGGCAAAGATCCGGCGGGGAGAGAAGAGGAAGTGCAGCGCTTCCCCGGGCTGGAGATAAATCGCTCCACCTATAGGGTCCTAATAAATAACGAAGAAGCCGCGCTGACACCCATGGAGTTTCGTCTGCTCTGGTATCTCGCCAGCCACGAGGGCCGGGTGTGCTCTCGCAAAGAGCTGCTGGAGCGGGTATGGGGTTATGATACCGCTTCCGATGTCCGCACGGTGGATGTGCATGTGAAGCGGCTGCGCCGCAAGCTCGCCTTTCCCAAAGCCGCCTTTTCCATCACGACGGCTTGGGGATTGGGCTATCGCTTCGATGTCAAAGCAGAGCAGCCGAAAACCGCAAAATGAATATTTTGCAATTATGCTGCTCAACTACAATGCAAATAAAAAGGATTCCATATCATTCATAGCTCTAGCTGGAAGCGCAGGCTTTACTCAAAAGATATCGCTTGGCGGGGCGCGGCGACCCCGCCCTACAAGGGCCTGGTAGCAGAGCATAATTATGTTGAAAGCAATATTAGCCGTTAGACGAGAATTAAAATGAAATCCTTGCTCACCAAATTACTGGCCGCGCATCTATTGACCATCCTCCTCGCCTTTGGGCTGCTGGCGCTTCTGCTCCATCAAGTGCTCTATCCCTATTACATCAATAAAATAATCGGGGGCCCATTGATAAGCCGGGGAGAGATGTTGGCGGTGAAGATCGCGCCGCTGCTGGTTGCCGGCAACACAAAAGTCCTTAACCAGCATCTGGAATGGGCGAAAGCCGGGATGGGCGCCGAGATCTGTCTGGTCGGCACCAATAGTAAAATTGTCGCGCATGCCGCGCCCTCCGGGGCATGGGTGAAGGAAGAGCCCATTACTACTTGTTGCGAAAACCTTAAGCTTACCGGCCCCGGCTTGACCATACGCTCGGCCAATATGACGGCTTGCCAGCGGGATATGCTAATTGCTACAGTGCCGGTCTATCGGCCCGGCGAAGAGGAGCTTGCCGGCGAGCCCGTGCTGAATGAGTTAGGTGATGGCCTTGGTGCTGAGGCCATTGCCAACAATTCCAATGCGACTTCTTTGCCCAAGCCCATTGCCGGATTATTAATTCGCCTTCCCATCTCTGAAATTAACGATGCCGCCGGACAATTAAGCAAAGTTATCTACCTTTGCGGTCTCGCCGGTGCGCTTTTCGCGTTACTGATGGCGATTGTCTCGTCCGCCAGGATAGCCGGCCCGCTGCGCAAGATGAGAGGGATGGCGGCCGGGATCGTGAAGGGCGATTTTGAAGGGCGCATTCGGGTAAAAAGCCGGGATGAAGTGGGCCAATTGGCCGGCTCTTTCAACACCATGGCGGAGAAGCTGCAAGACAGCCTGGCCAGTCTGGAAGGCGAAAGCGCAAAGTTGCGCGGCGTATTGTCCTCCATGGCCGAGGGCGTGCTCGCCGTGGGCGAAGATGAGCGCATTATGCTGGCCAATCCGCAGATCTTTGCGCTGCTCAATCTGCCGCAGAAGGAACTGGTCGGACAAGCTTTAAGCGAAGCCGCTCTGCCGGCAACCTTGACGACGGCCTTTCAACATTGCCTGAAAGACCGCTGCATGGTGAGCGCGGAGATACGCGTTCCGGCCGCCTGGAATGCGGAGCAGCTCTCTGTTGTGAGCGAATTGGGCACGGTGGCCGTTCATGCAGTTCCCATGCATTTGGGAAGTGATAGCTGGGGGGTGGTGGGAGTAATACGCGATGTCAGCGAGGCGCATCGCATGGAAACCATGCGGCGGCGCTTCTTTTCCGATATTTCCCACGAACTGCGCACCCCGCTCACCAATATCGTGGGCTATGCCACCGCGCTGTCAGACGGCACCGCCGATGACATGAATGTGCGGGCTCTCGCGCTGTCCGTAATCCTGAAGGAGAGCGACCGGCTGCAGCGTTTCATTAACGATTTGCTCGACCTTTCCCGCCTGGAAAGCGGCGAGCCGGGCTTGCATAAAGAATGGTGTGATGTAGGCCAGATCGCTGCGGCCACGGCCGATTCTCTCGGCGCCGTGGCCTCCCAAGCGAAGGTTGCCCTGCACTTCGACATGGCCAAGGATTTGCCGCAGGTCTTTGCGGATCCCGGCCGGCTTGCACAGGTGCTGTCCAATCTCCTCGTAAACGCCATCCACTTCAATCATCCCAATGGAGAGATCATGGTTTCTGTCAGCGCGGCGCCAACCGAACTGAAGGTGATTGTGAAAGATACCGGTATCGGAATCGCCGCCGAAGAGCTGCCTCATGTTTGGGAGAGATTCCACCGCGTCGTCGAAACCTCGCAAACAGCCGGGGAGGAGGCGCCCATTTCCAACCAGGGCACGGGCTTGGGCCTCGCCATTGTCCGCAGCATCATCCAGGGACATGGCGGCAGAGTCTGGGCGGAGAGCCTCCCGGGTCAAGGCTCGACCTTTGGGTTCGCTTTGCCGGTGGGCTGACAAGCGTTGAACGTTGAGCGTTGAACGTTGAGCGTTAAGTCAGGTCTTGATATAGTCTCTAAATATAGATTTTCCTCATTTGAGGATTCAGGCAGGTTATGGTTTCATAGGGAGAGGTGTGAGACAATTCGGCCATTTCACAGGCGGTGATTTCCTCGTCTCCATCTTTGCCGATAATGGTTGCAATATCGCCCATTGCCACGTCGGCGATATCGGTTACATTAATCACTACCATATCCATCGAGACCCTGCCGACGACCTTGGCGCGTTGCCCGTGGACCAATATATGCGCGACGCTGGATAGATTGCGGCGAAACCCGTGCCAGTAGCCTATGGGGATCACGGCCAGCATGGAATCTCTCGCCAGTTCTTCGGTGAAGTCATAGCCCACTTTTGCGCCCGCGGGAACCTTCTTTACCTCGGAGATGATCGCTCTCCAGGACAAGGCCGGCTGCAACGCAATAGTTTGAGCGCCCCCCGCCTTCATTTCCTGCCCGGGCCAGAGCCCGTAGAGACCAATACCGATGCGCACCATATCGAGATGCGTTTCCGGGAACAAGACCGTGGCGGCTGTGGCGGCCGCATGCCTGATGGGCTTAAGCCCCTCCTGTTCCGCCAGCCGGCAAACTTTATGGAATTCTTCGAGTTGTCGCCGGGTATTTTCCGGCGCCGCCAAATTCCCCGCATCGGCAAAGTGCGTGTAAAGGCCTTCGATTTCAATATGCGGAAGTTTCCGGGCTGCTTCAAAGACCTGACCTGCTTCATACGGATAGAAGCCCTGCCGGTGCATCCCCGTGTCAACTTTCAAGTGAATCTTGAGTTTTGTATTTTGACCGGAGGGGTGATGGCCGCCCAGCGTTCGCAGACTTGCCAATGAGGAAATAGTCAAGCTGATATTGTCGTCCTGGGTTTGCCGATACAGTTCCGGCAGAGTATAACCCAGGACCAGCAGGCGGCTCTTGAGGCCTTCCTTGCGCAGGCGCAGCGCCTCGGTAATGGAATCAACGCCAATAAAGTCTGCCCCCAGTCTTTCCATCTCCTTTGAAAACTGAAGAAAATCATGCCCATAGGCATTCGACTTGGCGACTGCCATCAACAGGCAGTTGCTGCCAATCAGCTTGCGAAAGGTTTGATAATTGCTTTGCAAAGCGCGGCCGGCAACTTCAATCCAGGTTCGCACCCCGCCTGGGGGATATGCTTCCATTCATGCCTCCGAAGAACTATATTCCAACCCGATGAGAATTATTTGGGCGAGACGTCGGGAAAAGGCCAGGCCTTCCCCAGGGCCGCTCTCGGCACCACCGCCCGGCAGGTCCTGAGGGGATTTACTATCTGCGAGATCCTGAGGTCGCCCGCGGTAGAAAAAAAGCGGCGCGCCAGGACTTCCGAGATATCGAGCAAGTCCCTCAACAGCTTCGCCATTTTTTCCACGGCCAGCCGCGCGGCCTCATCCAGATCCTCGCCGGAACCCACCAGAATCAGCCGATCGCCATGCAAAATATAGGGGACATCGGTCAAAGGCCGGCGGACCCGCGCCACGGAGAGTGTAACTTCCGCCTGGCACTCAATACCGGTGCCGCCCGTCTCGCCGTCTCCCTGCAGGGCATGGGCGTCGCCCAAAGCGAGCATGCCGCCGGCCACCGCCACCGGCAGGAATACGACCGCGCCGGCACATACCTCCGGTGTGTCGAGGTTGCCGCCATGGTTGCCCGGGGTAATGGTGGGCACCGGCTCGCCGGCCGGCGCCAGCCCGATCACGCCAAGCATCGGTTGCAGCGGCAGCCGCAAGCCCCAGGGATACACCGCGCATCCATCTTTGAGGTCAATGATGGTATAATTGCTTTTGTCTCCGCCGCCACCGATGTATCCCCAATCGGCCGGAACAATCTTCTGAATGTTGACGGCCAAGGCCTCTCCGGCTTCCGCCCCCTTAATCTCGATGGGGCCGGTCGCGGGATTGGGGCACGGCTGCCCGGGAAGACGCTTGCCGTCGCGCCCGATCATCCCGCCTTCACAGTCCAGAGTCGCGACAATTACGCTCTCGCCCGGCTCGATACTATAGGCCGGCGCGTGCTGTCTGCTCATATCATTGATAAAGCGGCTCGCTTCCAGTCGTTTCATGGTTGCTTCCTCTCCTGTTCGTTATACTCTACGATAGCATCCTGCCGCAACTTGCTGTGTTCAATCATAATTCAACTGGACAAGCTGCGGAATCGGTTTTGACTCTGGACCCACGACCCACGACTCTGCGACTATTAGTTTTACCAGCCCCCAACACTGCCGCCGCCAAAGCCGCCGCCGCTGAATCCGCCGCCGCCACCCCCGCCAAAGCCGGAGCCGCCGGAGCTGCGGGGCGCGGAAGCCATGGCCGAGGCGGTCTGCGTGGACATATGGTTCAAATCGGAAACGAAGCTGCCGACAAAGAATCCCCGGGTAAAGTCTCCGCCGTGATACCAGTCCGGCGGGTCTTTATAGATATTGGCAAAAGCGGCGGCCCACTTCTTTTCTACTCCCAGAGCCATGGCGTAGGGCAGGAATTTTTCGAAGAGCTGAGGCGTCTTATCGAGGCGCTCGATGCGGTCGCCCTCGACGCGGTTGAGGAAATCCTCGAATCCCAGCACCCCCTCCAGCGCGCGGCTGCCGACATAGGTACGCGCCGGCATGAACCAGCCGAAAACGAGAATGATAATTCCGGTCAATATCGCCGCGGCGATAAAACTTCCCGGCGCCATGCCCAGAAAGCTGCCAAGTGCGGCTCCGCCAATTCCCATTAGAAAGGCCAACACAATCCCGCCGCCGATATAGCCCTGCTTCACCTTGTCCGGCCGGTTAAGATAATAATGACGTCTCAGCAGTTCATCAAAAATGTGGTCTTTAATATGAGGCAGCGCGGAATAGAAGGTGTTCTGCAGATCCGTCATTGCCACCTTGTCGCGGAGGCCCTCCGAGAATAGCTCGTCGAGCAGCTTGCGCTCGTGGGGCTGAAGCTCGCCTCCCCATGCCTCCCGCTTCTTGCGCATGGTGAAGATGTAGTCCTTCTTCGAGATAATGCCGAGCAGCGGATTATCCACTTCCTCAATCAGCATATAGCCGCGCACGGCCAAATCCACGATGGTCGCGGTGATGTCCCGCATGTCCGCGGAATTATCCAGCAAGGTGCCGAGTTCCGCGGGCGTCATCTTGTCCGGCGGCTCGTATTGTGGAGCAATGGGGCGCAGGCGCGGATCGCGCCCGCGGGTCTCCCAAAGCCGATACATGATAACCAGCGCAAGCAGCGGAGCAAAGAAGATCCAGTTGCCGCGCAGGAAAAAGTAAATCCTTTTTAAGACGCTGGGGCGTTGAACTACTCTAGGATTCCAGGCCAAGTCAATGGTATAGCCTTCATGGAAGCCGAGCGGCCGCGTGCATTGCAGTGTTACAATATTACCGGCAATATTAATGGCGGCGGCCTGTTCGGTAGAACGATACGCGCCCATGAAAGCATTCGCCCGTAGGCCCTTCACATTCTCCGGCAAGAAGACCTTTGCGTCGGCAGTCTCGATAGGGATCTCAGATCCGTCGCCGGTTACATTCCAATAAAGCTCGTCGTATTCCTCGAAAAAGCGCAGCGCGTTCTCTACCCGGTAATTGATAATGACCGTGCGGGTGGCGTCGCTCGCGCCGGGGACGCGAATCTTCAGTTTCAAATACTGGCCCACGCGGCTACGCGAATATTCCAGCTTGTTGCCGGCTTCATCGGTGATACTAATCAAATCCAGCAGGAGCGAGTAATTCATGCCCTGCTGGGTGTAATATTGGACCGGTATCATACGAAAAATGCCATTCCAGGAGCCGGTGAAACGCGGGCGAATCGTCTCCGTTACATCAATGCTGCCGTCTTTGCCGACCATCACATCGGCATGAAAGCTCTCGATTACCAGCGACTTCCCGGCATAGTCAGCTTGAGCAAATGCCGTGGCGCCGGCCAGCATCCCCAGCAGGAATACGAGGATAAGAATCAGATATCTGCGCATTTGAGGCCATCCTGTTTCAGGCGCTTGTGCTATGCCAGACCGCGGCCAAAATATCTTCTTTGCGGCCGCTCTGCGAACTTTGCGTCTCTGCGGTTACTGTGTTTTAGTTCCCGCCTGCCCTGCATCCGCGCCAAAGTCCACCTTCGGGACCACGCGCTCGCCTTCCGCCATCTCGAAGAACTGCCGGGGCGTAAAGTTACATATCCCCGCGACGAGATTCGAGGGGAACATGGCGATCTTGGTATTCAAATCCCGCACCACCGCATTGTAATAGCGCCGCGCGTTCTGGACGGCCTCTTCGATTTGATTCAGCGTGGCCTGCAATTCCGTGAAGCTCTCCACCGCGCGCAGTTGCGGATAGGCCTCCGCGACGGCAAAGAGAGACTTCAAGGCCTGGGTTAGAAAGCCTTCCGCCTGCGCCTTCTGCTCCGGCCCTTGCGCATTCATGGCATTGGCGCGCGCCTGCGTTACCGCCTCAAAGGTGCCTTTCTCATGCGCCGCGTAGCCCTTTACCGTTTCAACGATATTGGGGATCAAATCCCAACGGCGTTTGAGCTGGACATCAATATCCGACCAGGCATTATCACACTGTATTCGCAGCCTTACCAGACTGTTGTAGATGCTGATAATAGCCAGCACTATTACCACGATGATTCCTATAATCCACCACATTGCGTTGCTCCTTTCGGCTGAATCGGTCCTACTTGGTTGCCCTGTCTATCTGCCTATCGCAGGTTCGCCCTTCTCACTGATTAGAAGGCGCTGAACCATCCTCCGGCATAGGCTGCGTCTCGAAGGTCGGCGCGGAACCGTCGGGATTCATCCCTTGTTGCTGCGCGCTTCTCATTCCGCCAAATACGACGGCCGCAATCGCGCCCCACATCAGCACTGTTAGCACAATCTGAATCCCAATAATAATCAATCCCCAAAGCGTCCAGGCTTTCTGCACCTTTTTGAATTCATCCAGGCTGGAAAATTTGCGATTTTCGCAGGCTACCTTGTTGCCGGTTATAAGCAGAACTATCGCGCCCACGAAGGGAACGAACAAACTGACCGCCATCCAAACCCAGGCCTTGTGCGCGATGCTCCACCAGAACGGCAACAAAAACGCGCCCCAGTTGAGTCCGGCGGGCGGGGTTATGGTTCCGCCGCCGTTCCGTGGCGCGTAGCCTTGACCGGGCATTGGCGGCTGGATCTCCTCCGGGAAAGGCTCCGGCTGCGGCGCGGACGCGCCGCCCGGCGCGATGGTGCTCGGCGCTCTGCGTATCACATCCGCCTTGCGCGGCGGCGCACTTGCCGCCGGTGGAGGCGGCGGGTTCAGGGCATCGAGATGCTGCCGCGCCATTTGGTAATTTGCATTCAAGGCGAGCGCTTTTTCAAACTGCTCTTTGGCTTTTTCGATATTGCCCGCGGTCTCATAGGCAATGCCCAGGTTGCCGTGGTGCTGGGGATTATTGGGATCGAGTTCCGTTAGTTTCGTGAATTCCGCCAGGGCTTCGGCATCGCAGCCGCTCTGCGCATAACTCGCGGCCAAAAAGACTCTGGTGGAAATATCCTTGGGATCCGCCTCCAGTTCGGCCTGCAGCAAGGGAATGGCTTCCGCATAGCGTCCCTGTTGAAAAAGGCTCTTTCCATCCGCGCCCGTGTCTGACATTGCTTGACTCCTTCTGCCGGCGGGCCTGCAATGGACTGCCATCAGGCCGCCAAATTCCTGCCGCTATTGTAAGTCGCCGGTTTTGCAGTGTCAATTGACCCGGGTGGGTATCCTGTCAGCGTATTAGCGCATATTAGGAATTTACAGGAAGGCAAATGGCGCCCCGCCGTAGAAGTATACAAATATGTTTGATGCCATATCCATCGGTTCATGTATCGTAGAACTCGCGCCGACCACGTCGGGGGCGCCGCTGGCGCAGGCGCAGGCGCTCAATCTCTTTCCTTCCGGTTCGGCGACGAATTTCGCCTTTGCCGCGGCGCGGCTGGGCCTCAAGGTGTCGTTGATTTCGAGAGTCGGGCAGGATGAATTGGGCGCCTTCATCACCACCCGCCTTAAAAACGCCGGCGTGGATATTTCTCATATTCTGCCCACGCCCGGCATCCTTACCTCGCTCTCCATCTGCCGGGTGGATGGCAAGGGCGAGAAATTTTTCTATTTTTATCGTTTCCCCGGCTATTCCGATCCCTTGTGCGAGCTTTCGCCGGAGGATCTGAATGATGAATTTCTTTCCCAGGGCAAATTGCTGCATTTCTCCGAGGCCTGCGTGCGCGAGCCGAAGTTAAGGCAGGTGGTTTTTCTCGCCGCGCAAAAGGTGCGCGCCCGAGGCGGGCGCATTCTCTATTGCCCGAATTTCCGCGGCATCTGGCGGGATGGCGAGGAGGAAATGAAGGCCCTCCAGCGCAAGACCGTGGCCCTTGCCGATTTACTCATCTTGAATGAACAGGAAGCCGCGATTATCACCGGCCGGCCCGCCGAGGAAGCCGGCAAAATCTTGCTGGAATGGGGGCCCGAAGCAGTGGTTATCACCGCCGGCGGCAAAGGCGCGCAGCTTTTCTCCGCGCAGGAAAATGAATTTGTGCCCGCGCATCAGGTGCCGGTGATTTATGATGTTGGCGCCGGTGATACCTTCCAGGCGGGCTTTGTCGCCGGCTTGAGCTGGGGAAAAAGCCTGGTGGAAAGCGTCCGCCTGGGCGTCGCCGCCGCCGCTTTGCGCATTTCCCGCTCCGGCGACCCGGCAGCGCTGCCAACCGCGGAAGAAGTGCGGGAATTAATCGCGCGATAAGTTCAACTTCTTTTACCACTAAGACACAAAGACACGAAGACTCAAAGGCACAAAATTTACCCACCAAAGGCGGGAACTGGAACGAAAACTTCCCGCGAGTTTTTTCCGACTCGCGGGAAGTTCTGGCTTAACGTATCCGTTGTCGCTTCCTATCTTGCCGGCACACTCCCGCCCCCATATCCCCCTCCCATGTTGCTGTTGCTGCCGCCTCTTCGCTCTCCGTGCGAGTCGCCTCCGACTTCTTCATCAGCCCAATAACCGGTATCTCATGGCCTTCCGTCTTCAGCGCCGCCTCCCTAAGTTAGATGCGGGGGAAAGGAGAAAAAGCACAAGGAACTTTGCTTACATACGATAATTATGCGCGGGAAACGTCATTCCTGCCGCTGGCTGACTAGGTGCGCTTACTTCATTATTGTCGGGACGGCGCCGTTACGACTCCCCAAATATCCTTGACGAGGAGTGGATTGAAGACTTGGATGCCGCGGACGCTGAATTGCCGTTCGCCATTGTATAAAACCGTCCCCGCAGAAACGCGCTTGATGTCCAGGGCTTGAAAATGTTCCAGCCCTTTGACGAAGTCCGTGGAAAATGTGCTCCCGGACTTGATTTCAATCGGTTTGAGTTGGCCGCCTTCTCTAATAAGCAAATCAACCTCATTGCCGTGGGAATCGCGGAAGAAATAAATCTCCGGCCGGATTCCTTTATTGAGCGCGCCCTTCACGAGGTCTGCAATAACCAGGTTCTCATATAAATTACCGCGCAAGGGATCGCGGGAGGCCTGTTCCTCCGTATGGATGCCCAGCAAAAATGCCGCGAGACCCACATCCGTGAAATATATCTTGGAGGACTTGATCACACGCTTTCGAATATTCTCGAAAAACGGCGGCAATTCAAATACAACATAAGAGGCTTTTAGCACACTCAGCCAATTCCTGACGGTTGGGCTGGAGACGCCCAAATCATTCGAGAGAGAAGTAAGATGGACCACCTGTCCCACCCGCCCGGCTAACAGGGTGAGAAATTTTTGAAATTGCGATAAGTCGCGCAACTGAATCATCGCGCGCACATCGCGCTCGACATAGGTCTGCACATAGCCGTTATAGAACCGGCGCGATTCGAGCTGTTCTTCGTGCACACGCGGAAAACCTCCGCGAACAATCAATTCAAATGGGTCATAAGTTAATTTATAATGGCGGAGCTCCTTCAGTGAGAAGGGCCACAACGCCAACATGGCGGTTCGACCTGCCAGCGATTGGCTGATCGCTTCGTGGAGTTGCGGCTGATGGCTGCCGGTCAGAATGAACCGCCCACTTCCGCTATCTACGATTCCCTGCACATAGGAGAGCAGGCTCGGCAGGCGCTGCACCTCATCCAGGATGCCGCCGCCTTCCATCCGACCAAGGAATTCCCGGGGATCGGCTTCCGCCGCGGCCCGAACATCCGGATCTTCCAGGGAGAAATATGGCTTCTCCGGGAAAGTCATTCTGGCAAGCGTCGTCTTCCCCGACTGGCGCGGGCCCAGGATGGTTACCACGGGATACTCCGCGGCCGAATTTAGCAATTCTGCAGTGATGTCTCGGGTAATCATGCCTTAATATACCATTATTTCGTGCAAAATGAAAGTTAAACTTTCGATTTGCACAAAATATCGGCAACAAAACTCCCCGCGGGACCGGAAATCCGCGGGGAGACTCTGAACTCACGACCTACGACCCACGACCTACGACCCACGACTCACGCCTCGCCGTTGCCGTTCGGTTTCTTGGCCACGATGACGCGGCTGGGGCGGATGATGCGGTCGCCGATGCGATAGCCCCGCAGGAGTTCTTCAACGATTTCGTCCTCGCCGGCGCCATTGGACGGGACTTGTCCGGCGGCCTCGTGATAGTAGGGATCGAACTCTTTACCCAGCGCCTCGATCGGCTCCAGGCCCTTTCTTTTCAATGCTTCCTGGAATTGGTAGTGGATCAGCTTAATGCCTTCAAGCAGGGCTTCAAGATCATTTGCCTGTTGCAGCGCGGAAAAGGCGCGCTCGAAATTATCCAGCACCGGCAGCAATTCCACAATCACGGAGACCATCCCCCGTTCCCGCGCTTCCTGCCGCTCCTGCGCCAGCCGTTTCTTCATATTGGCCATATCCGCCAGCGCCCGCAGGTAGCGGTCCTTCATCTCCGCCAGCTCTTGCTGGGTCTGCCGGAGCAACTGGTATTGAAGAGACTCTTCAGTCCCGTTTTGGGTCTGCTCCTCAGGGGTTTGCTCTTCTGTAACATTCGGCACAAAAACTGCCTCATCCTTCGCCATCTTCTACTTCCTCTTATCTTAAGCACGTTTCAAAAAGCCTCTCGGTCGGAGGAGTTTTGAAACGGCTTGTATTATTTGCTTCTTTCCATACCGGACGCAGGTTCTTCTCTCCTGCGAATAATAGTATTAATCAGCAAAATTGCTTCGGCCACTTCCGCCGCGGCCTGCAGGGCGTGAATTTTGACATTGGTCGCATCCACCACTCCCAGCTTGAACATATCGCAGATTTCGCCGCTCTCGCAATCTATGCCAATGCTATCTTTACCCGCTGCCGCCGCGCTTCTAACCTGTTCCACCTTTTCCAGTGGATTCAGCCCGGCATTTGCCACAATCTGGCTCAACGGCCGGCGCAACGCGGCCAATACACAATCCACGCCATAGGCGGCCATGCCGGAAAGGCTGGTGCGCAGCCGCTCCAAATCGGGCGCCAATCCCATCTCCGCCGCCCCGCCGCCGGCCACCACCCCTCCCAAAAGCGCCTGCTGCACCGCGCAGGCGGCATCTTCCGCCATGCGCCGGCGCTCGGCCCTTACCTCCGCGGTGCTCGCCCCCACGAGCATCGTGGCCCTCCGCTTGCCCTTGCCCCCGGCAATGCGCAGATGTTCCAGCTTTTCATCATAATAGGCGCGGCGAGCATTACCCAGTACTTTTTTCAAAGCTTCGCCGTTCGCAGCCAGCCCTCCCCGCTTGATAGGACGCGCGCCGGTATGTTCGGCCAGCCTCGCCAGGTCGGTCGCCGCCGTCCTGCGCACTATTATTATGCCCGCTTCAGTCAGCGATTGCTCCGCAATTTCCGACACGCCGCGGCCCACTACCACCAAATTGGCCTCGCTGGCGACAATATTTTTCAAACCCTCTCGAAAGGCCTCCTGGAGTTCCTGGTAGCGGGTAAAGCCGGCCTCGGTTGCCAATGCTTCTTCCTCCAGCGCTTCCGGCTCCAGGGCGTCGTCAATCAGCAAAATCCGCGCCGGCGCCGCCTCCCGCGGCGATTGGCGGCTGAGCGGCTCTTTCTCTAAAATGATTCCACAAAATACTTCGTTTTCCGCACCTTCTTTTGCCACTACCCAGTCAGCCAGCCGAAAACCCCGCGTGGCCAACTGCTTCAGGCCCGCAATTTTGGCGCCCTCCAGGGCCAATTGCGCAATATCCTCATGCCCGCGGCCGGCGATCAGCGCCGCCTGTTTCAAGACCGGGTCATCGAACCCTTCCACCGGCCTGCTTCTCGCCTTGAGCAGCGCCAGCGCCTCTTTGACTCCGGCGCGCAGCCCTTCCACCACTTTGGCCACCGGCACGCCCTCCAATACCTGGGCGGCGCCTTCGGAAATCAACGCGCTGGCCAGCAGACAGGCGGTGGTGGTGCCATCCCCGACTTCCTCATCCTGCGCCCGCGCCGTCTGTATCAGCAGCCGCGCGGCGGGATGGGAGACCTCGATGCGCTCCAAAATGGCGCGGCCGTCATTGCTGATAGTTACCTCGCCCAAACGGTCCACCAGCATGCAATTAAGCCCCTTAGGGCCGAGCGTGCCCTCGATCGCCGAGGTCACCGCGGCAATTGCGCCGGCATTGCTCAACAACGCCGACTTGCGCTCATCCACCTCTATGTTGGAAGGTCTTGGATTATTGGACATAGTTCAACCAACCAGCGGAAGAACAAAATCATATAAAGGGTCATTCTGAACGAAGTGAAGAATCTCTATCCTGCAATTATAAAAATAGAGACTTGTCCGCCTTCGGCGGATGAACTTCGCTATGCTCAGCATGACGGTAAAAGGATTTTAGGATAGGCTCGAAGTCTGACAGTCAATATAAGCCAGGATTCCTCGCCATCCCTCCGCTCTGAACTCTCAACTCTGAACTCTGAACTCTGAACGTTTACCCGCCGGAGGCGGGCTCCACGCCCAACATCTTCCTGCTCCTTTGAATGAGCAGGAAGATGTTGGGGCTACTGCGTGATCCAGGCGTCAAAGCCCTTTCCTCTTAATTCCTCCGCGATTTTCCGCGCAGATTTTTCGCTGCTATAGGAGCCGACCAGCACGCGATAAATTTTCCCGTCCGGCTGCTCCTCAACACGCGCGGCATAGCCCAGCCCGGTCAGGCTGTCCGCCTGCTCCTGCGCGCCGTCCTCGCTTTCATAGGTCCCCACCTGCAAGGAATAGCGCACGGCGCCGGCATCTCCCCCATCGGCGGCTTTCGGTTCCACCACCGGCTGATTATTGTCCGGCTCGTCCGGCTGGTTGGCCGTTTCTGGAGTTGTTGCCGGTTCGGGCTCTTTCCGTTTCTCCCCGGGCAAAAGCGGGATATTGGGCATGATATTCGGCACCGTCTCCGGCGAGGTCGGATTGCCCTGCAGCGCCGGCAGTTGATTCTGCACCGGCCGCTTCGGGGGCTTCTGCATGGCAACACCCATGCCCTCCAGCCCTTTGCCCAGGCCGAAGCGCCCGAAAGCAAACCCCGCCGCCATCACCATAAGCAGCAGACTCACACGTCCAAAAGTCTTTAATTTCATCGCCTTTACCTTCTGAGACTTATCAAAGCAATTTCATGCCAGGAAGTCTTGCCTATCTTATCAAACTATACCCTTCATGGGAATTGGCAAAACAGCCAAGGTAGTGTCCATCTTTTTGTGTAAACTCCCTCAGGAGGGATTCTGCTGGGGACGGCGCACCTTGAGCATAGCGAAATCCGCCTCAGGAGGACGCCCTACAACTGCTTTGCAGTAGAGCAAGCTGGGAACTGAAACCTGAAACCTGGAACCCGAAACCCGAAACCTGAATTCTGGACGATAGACGATAGACTCTGAGACTATCTTTTGCCATTTGCCTTCCCTTTTCATCCTTCATCCTTCCGCCTTCATCCTTTCCTCCAGCCATTCCCTCACCTTTGCCGCGTTGGGGTCTTCGATTTGCTCATAGATGACCAGCGCGGCCTCGGCCTTGGCAATGGCTTCCTCGCGCTGGCCAAGCTTGTCCAAGGCCAGGCTCATGTTCCAAAGGTCGTTGCCTTCTCCTCTGCGGTCGCCAATCTCGCGATGTATTTCAAGGATCTGCTCGTAATAATCAATGGCGCGGCGGGGCTCTCCCAAGTCCGTATAGGCCAGCCCCAGGTTGCCCAAGGCAGCACCTTCTCCTCTGCGATCGCCAATCTCGCGGGCAATGGTGAGATGCTGCTCATAGAACTCAATGGCGCGGCGGGTCTCTCCCAAGGCCGCGTAGGCCAGGCCCAGGCTGCCCAAAATTATCCCTTCTGCTCTCTTATCTCCAATCTCACGGCTAATTTCAAGCGCCTTTTCATTATGCTCAATGGCGCGGCGGGTCTCTCCCAAGTCCGCGTAGGCCAGGCCCAGGTTGCCCAAAGCCTGCCCTTCACCTCTGCGGGCGCCAATCTCCTGAGAAATCTGCAGAGCCTTTTCGTAATGCTCAATGGCGCGGCGGGTCTCTCCCAAGTCCGCGTAGGCATTGCCCAGGTTGCCCAGGTGAACGCCTTCCGCGGCTCGGTCCTTCAATTTGCGTGCGGCAGAAAGCGCGGCCTCCAGCCATGAAATCCGCTCGCGAGGATGAAGGCGCAAAGTAAGCACATAGACGCCGGCATCAGGATAATTGCAGCATAATTGTGCGGCAGTTTCATCTGTGGCGGCATTTTGAGCGGCCCAAGCCTGCCCGGTGCTAATGTTAATCCATTCCAAATCGAATAAGCCCAGCCCTTGCATTATTGCCTCGCCGCCCTGTAAATACATCTCGTTTGCCGCGGCCAGCACCTTCATATAATGCTCAGCATGTCTTCTCTGGGCAGTATAAGGTTCTTTCTTATCGGCTAAGCGGGAATCGGCAAACACCCGCGCCAGGTCGTGCAAACGGCAGCGGCGGCTGGTTTCATCACAATCTACCAGGCTGCGGTTGACAAGTGTGTTAAGCTTTTCCTCCGCTTTTTCATGAGAAATTCCCCACACCGCCCCGGCCGCCGTGCTGTCGAAGGTGTCGGGAAAGACCGCCAACATGCGCCAGAGTTTCTGCATCTCCGAATCCAGAAGGTCATAGCTCAAGCTGAACGAGGCGTCTGCGAATTCCAGCAGCTTTGATGAATTTGCCGCCGCCAGGCGTTTTGCGTATTCCGCGGGAGTGATGAGTCTTTCTTCCGCCAGCGCGCTGCCGGCCAGCCGCAGGGCTATGGGAAGATAGCCGCAAAGCTTGGCGATCTCATCTGCATGATTGCCAATCTTAGGCGCAATTGTTGAGAGCAGCTTTTTTGCATCCTCAGGCGGCAAAATGTTCAGGTCTTTTGCGAATATACCAGGCAAATGGAAGTGCTGCCGCGAGGTAATAAGCAGAACATTGCCTTCAGGTGGAATAAGGGGTTCGACCTGCTTTTCATCTAAAGCATTATCCATCAGCAACAGCGCGCGCTTGCCATGCAGGACGGAATTGTAAAGCCCCTTCAACTGCCCTTCATCATCCGGCAGCCTAAAATTGGGATCCGTATTATAGCCACGAATGACATGGGCCATCGCGCCCCCCGGAGTCAGCGGCTTCACTCCTTTATCTTGCGTCCCCTTCAAATCGAGATAAAATTGGCCATCGGGATAGTGTTTAGCAAGGTCTTTGGCTAGTCTAAATGCTAGAGCTGTTTTTCCAATACCGCCCATGCCCTGAATGCCAATTATGGCAAATCCCTTCTTTCCAATTTTGGCCACGAGCTCTTTGATTTCAGCCTTTCGGCCGGTGAAGTCCTTTGGTGGGAAGGGAATCTGATTTAAAAAAGAAGTTGTAGCGGCATTATCTTTTCGCCAAAGTCGAACAATAAATGCCACCCCGGCACCGGTATAAAATAATATTGCAATAATGCTCTCAAGAGCTTGTATTATATTGCCGTTAAGGCCAAGAAATTTCCCTGCTAAGGGCACCCAAAAGCGCGCCGAAGCGGCTGCAGCCGCAAGTGCAACAATGATCGGTATTGTAACAATCCACTTTTTCACATCGGCCCCATTTCGCGATTCGGATTAATGGATACTGCCTTATTACCAGATTCTACGCTTAGTGCTTGTTTCCTGCAATTGAGAGAGTAGTGGGGCGATTCATTGTATGATCAGGCGAAGGGCTTGGTGGTTAGCGGAGGCTTTCGGCGGGCGATGGAACGCCCGCCCTACACCGGAAAACCATTCTATATTCTGGCGTCGTTAAGTGCGGGAGTTGGGTGGGACGCGGGGGCTTTCAGAGGGCGATGGAACCGTGCCTCCCGCAGGTTGCAAACCAGCGGGAGGGCAGGGGCGATCCTTCCCGCGAGTTAGTTTGCACTCGCGGGAAGTTCAGCCGTCCGCGACGTATCGCTCAAATATGATTCTGAGGAAAGTCGACCCCCCCCGCAGGTTTTGAAACCAGCGGGAGGGCTGGGGCGACCCCTCGACAAGCTTCGGGATAAACGGCGCACCTTGAGCGCAGCGAAATCCGCCTCAGGCGGACGCCCTGCACCAAAAGACCATTCTCTATTCTGGCGTCGTCAAGTGAGGGAATTGGGTGGGACGCGGAGGCTTTCAGCGGCCGGCGAGACGCCGGCGCTACGCCGGAAAGACCATTTCCTATTCCGGCGTTGGCAATTGGGGGATTGGGTGGGATGCGGAAGCCTTCGGCGGGCGACCTTCCTAATGCGGAGCAAGCGGAATTCCTTCTGCTGAAATGGCAGGAGTAAACTCCTGCCCAACAAACACGGCGGGGCGTCCCTGCAAGAGCCTCCCCCAGGACTCAAGCCAGCAGGAGGGCTGGGGCGACGGCGGACGCCGTAAAGCACCTCGCGCGTCGTGCATGGGGTTATCAATTGCGAAAATTGGGTGAAACACGGAGGCTTTCAGTTGTCGGCGAGACCCTTCGAGTGCCTCAGGATAAACGCCAGCGCTACAATTCCCCCCTTTCTTTGCGTTCCCTTTGCGCTCTTCAGGAGCACCGATTTAAGAAAAACAAGGACATGTAGAAGCTTATTAACTCACCCTCCAAGACATTTTTCCAGGCCAGCAGTGGGAGCGGGGTTCTGTAAACCCCGCTTGAAACGCCTTGGTGCCTACTGTCGAACTGCTTTTTTCTATTATTACCGCTAAAATCGGTGCTCCTGTTGCGCTCTTTGCCCTTCTTGTCCTACATAGCCTTGGCGAAGTAGGATGCGGTTACTGTTTTCCCTCCCTTTTCATCCTTCCCCCTTCCCCCTATCACTCGGCCGCTTGCATGCCGGCGTGGAGGGCGCGGCGGTTGATTTCCAGCAGTTTCGAGTTTTTGCCCCAGCGCTCGATGAGCGCTCTTTGCACGCTCGCTTCTTCCACCAGGGGAACCACGGTCATCAGCGCCCCGAGGATCACCACATTGACCGAGCGGACGTCGCCGACTTCCTCCGCCAGCGTGTTGGCCGGAATCTCGACCAGCTTGATGTCAGTTCTTTCAGGTTTGTTGCGTACCAGGGAGGAGTTGGTAATCAGCAAGCCTCCCGGTTTTAATTTCGGAAGAAATTGCTCGAGCGAGGGACCATTCATAATGACTTCCGTGTCCGGATGCGCGACAATCGGCGAGCCGATGGGATCGGAGGAGATGATCACCGTGCAATGCGAGGACCCGCCCCGCATCTCCGGCCCGTAGGAGGGACTCCAGACCACGGATTTGCCTTCCAGGTTCGCGGCCCAGGCGAGGATCTGACCCGCCAGGAGCACTCCCTGTCCGCCGAAACCTGCAATTATCAGTTCATGATGCATCATTATCATCCCAATTGATAAATTCTCCAAGCGGGTAGAAGGGCGCCATATTTTCCTCAATCCATTTACTGCAATCCGCGGGCGACAGCTTCCAGCGCGTCGGGCAGGTGCAGAGAATCTCCACCAGGGAGAAGCCGCGCCCTTCGATTTGCGCCTGGAAGGCGCGCTTGATGGCGCGTTTCGCCTGTCTCACATATTTCGGCGTGGCCGCCGTGACCCGCGCGATATAGGCGGGTCCCTCAAGGGCGGAGAGCAGTTCGCAGACGCGGATGGGATAGCCCGCGGTCTTGGCCTCGCGGCCCAAGGGAGTGGTGGAAGTCTTCTGTCCAACCAGGGTAGTGGGCGCAAGCTGCCCGCCGGTCATCCCGAAGACCGCATTGTTAATGAAGAAGATTGAGATATTCTCGCCTCTGGAAGCGGCATGAATAATTTCCGCCATGCCGATGGCGGCCAGGTCGCCGTCTCCTTGATAAGCAAAGACAAAGGAATCCGGCAAGGAGCGCTTCAGGCCGGTGGCCACGGCCGGGGCGCGCCCGTGCGCCACCTGCACCATGTCACATTCAAAATAGTCATAGGCAAAAACGGAACAGCCCACAGAAGCGATGCCGACCGCGCAATCAACCAGCTTGAATTCGTCCAGCGCTTCGGCAATCAGGCGGTGGATAATCCCATGCGAACAGCCCGGACAATAACCCATCCGTCCCGACGCCAAGGCCGCGGGCGGCGCAAAGATCTCTTTCATATTGTCAGGGATTGCCGCCATAAATCTCCTCCATGCCGGCCAGCACCTCCTCCGGCGTAGGAACCACCCCGCCCGTGCGGCCGAAGAAATGCACCGGCGCGCGCCCGGCCACCACCCGTTGCACATCCTCCACCATTTGCCCCAGATTCAGCTCGACCACCAAGACCAGCTTGGCTTTTTGCGCTGCCGCCGCCAGCGCTTTCTCCGGGAAAGGATAGAGCGTCCTGGGGCGGAACAGCCCGGCCTTTATGCCCTGCTTTTCCGCCAGCGCTTGCGCGGTCTTGCTGATGCGCGCGGCGGTCCCATAAGCCACCAGTAAAATATCGCACTCAGCGGGCCCTTGCTGTTCGAAGCGGATCTCCCGTTGCGCTTCCAGATAGCGCGCATGAATGCGCAGGTTCGTCTTTTCCAGATTCTCCGGCAGGATATAAAGCGAATTGATGATGCGCTTGGGGCCGCCCTGCCGTCCGGTAGTCGCCCACGGCTTTACCGGCAAGTCCGCCGGGTCTATCACTTCTACCGGCAGAATCATCGGCTCCATCATCTGCCCCAGCACTGCATCGGCCAGCACCATCACGGGATTGCGATAATTGTCCGCCAGGTCGAAAGCCCAGCGGGTGAAATCATACAATTCCTGCACCGACCAGGGGGCCAGCACGAGGGTGCGATAATCGCCGTGCCCGCCGCCCTTGACGGCCTGGAAATAATCCGATTGTGCGGGCGCGATATTTCCCAATCCCGGCCCGCCCCGCACCACATTGACCAGCACCGCGGGCAATTCCGCGCCGACAATATAGGAGATGCCTTCCTGCATCAAACTTATGCCCGGGCTGGAGGAGGTGGTCATCACGCGCTTGCCCGCGGCGGCCGCGCCATAAACCATATTGATCGCCGCCACCTCGGACTCCGCTTGCAAAAAGCACCCGCCCACCGCCGGCAGATGCAAGGCCATGTATTCGGGAATCTCGTTCTGCGGAGTTATCGGATAGCCAAAGAAATGGCGGCAGCCCGCATCTATCGCTCCCTGAGCGATAGCCTCATTGCCTTTGATTAAAACGCGTTCCCCTCTGGGGAATATGTAAATATTCATAAAACAACCTTAACCGCAAAGAGCAAAGACCGCAAAGCCGGCGCAAAGAAAAATTCTCGTTGGGCAGGAGTTTACTCCTGCCATTAAAGATTTCTTTGCGTTCTTCGCGCCCTGCCTACGGCAGGTAAACTTTGCGGCTTGCCCGCCTATGGCGGGTTCCTGTTTTTTTCTATTTATAATATCACAAGATTATCTCGATGAATAACTTCGTCGTAATCCCGCCGCCCCAATTTTGCCTGAATTTCGTGGCTCTTGCAGCGGCGGATCAATTTTACCTGCCCGGCATCATAATTAGTCAAACCGCGGGCAATCTCCTTCCCGGTGAAGTCCACCACGCTCACGGTATCGCCGGCGCGAAAATCGCCTTCTACATTGGCGATCCCCACGGGGAGCAGACTGGAGCCTTCTTTCAGCAAAGCTTTGCAGGCGCCTTCATCCACAATTACCTTGCCCTTGGGCGGCCGGGCAAAGCCGATCCAGCGCTTGCGCGCCGGCAGCTTCGCCATCGCCGGCAAAAAAAGCGTGCCGATGGCTTCTCCCGCCAGCAGGCGGCTCAACACCCGCGGCGTGCGGCTGGAGGCAATGGCGACGGCCACTCCGGCGCGGGTGGCAATGGAGGCCGCCTCCAGCTTCGCCTTCATGCCGCCCCGGCCCCCCCGGCCGTCGGCCTCTTCCGCCTGCGCACGCATCTGGGGAGTGATCTTTTCCACTTCCGAAATCAAACTCGCCTGCGCGTCGTGCGTGGGGTCGCCGGTATAATAACCTTCTACATCAGATAACAAAATTAGCAGGTCGGCGTCAATCTTCGCCGCCACCAGCGCCGCCAGCCGGTCGTTTTCGCCGATCTCCGCGCCCTCCGCCGACACCGGGTCGTTCTCATTCATTACCGGCACCGCGCCGAATCGCGTGAGCAGCGCATTGAGGGCATTGCGCAGATGCAAATAGCGGCGGAAATTGGAAAGCTCGTCCTGGGTGATAAGCAACTGGGCGATGGGCCGCGCATGTTTGGCAAAGGCCCGCTGATAGGCGGCAATAATCTCGCTCTGGCCGATCGCCGCGGCCGCCTGGCGAGTGGGCAAATCATCGCTTCTTTTGGTCTGCATGCGAGCCAGACCGACCTTGACCGCGCCGGAACTCACAATCACGGCCTGCCGCCCCTCGACTATGCTCGGGGTGGCACTGAGAAGCCGATGCGGGGCGACACTGCCAATGTCCTGAGGGTTTTTGCTCGAAGGAAGCTTGTCGAAGTGCCGGCCCGTTGCCATCAGGCCGACTATCTCCTCGGCGAGCGCCTCCAACACTTCCAGGTCAAGCTCCCCGGAAGCATGGCACAAGGCATTGCTGCCGATCTTTACCACCAGCCGCCGCGCCGCGGAAAGGCCCTCTCGTCCAGTCACGATGAAATCTTCTCCAGCTTAATGCCCGTTCCCAAATCCCAAAACACTATTTCCAGTCCTACGAGACTGAGAATGGCTAGGTCTTCGACCGCCATGGCGGTCTGCTAATGCAGACTTAGCCACTGGGAACTCTGAACTCTGAACTCTGAACTGCTGAAAATTATAGCATATCTGGGAGGGGTTGGAGATAATGCTGGGGGGCGCAAGGCCTTGCGCCCCATTATAGGATTGCCTCCAAGTTGCATCCCTCCCCGTCACCCGCTATCATCATGGTAAGGCAAAAGGCAAAACCATCCTGCTGTTCATTCTTGTTTTGCCTTATAACTTTTTCCTGGTGCGCTGGCTCATAAGT
>Ga0315288_10000819_pt1 | contig 39611 bp, 27 predicted proteins | sample YL17G11_20_MG_FD_203454 | JGI IMG/M metagenome (GOLD analysis project Ga0315288, IMG submission 203454) | Sediment microbial communities from Yellowstone Lake, YNP, Wyoming, USA - YL17G11_20 | ecosystem: Environmental > Aquatic > Freshwater > Lake > Sediment | place: USA: Wyoming | collected...
GGCGGCTACTACTTTTACAAATTCAAATTTCCACCCGATTACCCGCACTCCCCGCCAGTGGTGGAGTTTTTAACGAACGACGGCACCACTCGCATGCACCCCAACATGTATAAAAATAGGAAAATGTGCGTGAGCATTTTGAACACGTGGCGCGGAGACCAGTGGACCGGGTGCCAGACCATCAAATCCGTGCTGTTGACCGTCATGTCGCTCCTGGACAGCAAGCCGCTGCTGAATGAACCCGGCATCACTGCAACCAATCCCGATTTTGCCACGTACCATCGAATCATCCAGTATAAAAACTACGAATTCTGCATGCTGCATCTGGTGCAATCGTTGGCCGCGTTCAAACAGGTCATCGCGGACATCGAATTCCACGAGCAGTTTTACGAGCACATGTGTGCCGCGTTTCGCAAATCGCATTTGCGGTATTCGGCCGCCATAGATGCGCTCCTTTTGAAGCATCCGCAACCCGAATTGTTGCGAACCATGAACGTGTATCAAATGACCGTGGTCGTCAATTATCCCGAGTTGAAGGCCGCGTTTCAAAAACGGGTCCTGGATGCATAAGGGATGCATTGCATTGCATTTACGCAATTGTTTAATTTAAAAATTGAATTAAATAATACGATGTTATTCTATATTAACACTCGGACTCTATCACAACCACCAATCCAATCAACAGAATGCATTTTTGCACCAACTGCGGCAACATGTATTATATCCGCCTGACGGACACGAATGGAATCGTGTATTATTGTCGCAATTGCGGAACGGAGGACGACACCATAACCAGCGACAATGTGGTGGTTTCACACACGTCCCTTAAATCGAACAAGAATCAGTACGCGCACGTTGTTAACAAATACACCAAGCTGGACCCCACCCTGCCGCGAATCAGCACCATTCTGTGCCCCAACACCGAGTGCCCGTGCAATCGCAACCACAATGCCACCCAGTATGCGGACCGGGCTGCAATTGTTGGAGTAGAAGAAGAAGCGACTGGCGGTGCTGCTGCTGCCACTGGTCCTTCAGATGCGTCGGAGCCGCGCGAGGTCATTTATCTGCGTTATGATGACATCAACATGAAGTACATTTACTTGTGTGCCGTGTGCAACACCATTTGGAACACGGAACACATTTAGACAAATATTCTATTATAAATTTTATAGTGTATATTTATAGTATAGTATATCATGAGTACATTTGATTTGTTTAATAGACCAGACTATACGTCCAATTCCGCCTACGGGTCATCTTCAAGCGCACCAACGCAATCGGAACGGTCGCGGTATATTGCACCCACCCCAGCGGAAATCGCGGCAGCAGTTGCCCCAACTAAATATGCACCAGTTGACCTAACTAAATATTCTTGTGATAACCCATATGACCTCGAAGATTTGTATTATTATGTTAGTCCCAAAAATGGGCAAAAAGGACCATACATTCCCCAACTTACTGATCGTGACATAAGGGATTACGCACGAATAAGAGATGGTCGCACTATATGGACCCAGCGCACTATACCTAATACAAGTGCCACAGGTTGCGTGTCTCAGGACTTGGGCGGATATTTTGGGGTGCGCGTGGATGGATTAAACAAAGTCATCATTGACGCTTACAACGCACAGTTTCCAAATCCTCCAACTCCAGTTCCACTTAAAACTAAATATTTTTATTACACTAGATTTATTAATAGAGATACATCTAAAGAATACTTTCCTGCAAGGTTCACCTACAGTTTACGCAAGTCATTAACTCTAAATAAAAATAGCAAAATAAGATGTGATGATCTTATCAGTGATGCTTGTTGGGGAGAACTACAAAAACTACCCAATACAAATGCCATGGGTTTTGTGATAATTGATGGTGAAGGGCAGGGTGCATTGATGTATGTGCGGGTTGATAGAGCGAACAATGCCATCATTGAAGCTTATAATGAATCGTTAAACTCACTTCCGCCCGGGTGGGAGGAGTTAAAGGAACCATCAGGGCGAATTTATTACGGAAATCCCGCTCTAAAAATCGTGCAGTATGCTTTTCCAACTCCTCCTTCATCATCCTCATCAGCTTCAGCTCCTCCTTCATCAACCTCATCAGCTTCAGCTCCTCCTTCATCAACCTCATCAGCTTCAGCTCCTCCTTCATCATCCTCATCAGCTTCAGCTCCTCCTTCATCAACCTCATCTGCTCCAACTCCTTCATCAACATCCTCTCCAGTTGCAGCTCCTCCACCTGCAGCTCCAGTTCCAGCTCCATCTTCATCTAATAATGTTAATGACACCCTTCCATCCGGGTGGGTGAAGCATGTGGATGCAAAAGGGCGTTCATTTTATGTTAATAAAGATTTAAACAAGAAACAGTGGGAACTCCCTTCATCGCCTGCTCCATTGTCAAATCCAGCTCCAGTGCAACCTATGGTTCCAGCTCCAGCATCAACTTCAACCCCCCTTCCGCCCGGGTGGGAGGAATTAAAGGAGCCTTCGGGACGCGTTTATTACGGAAATCCCGCTCTAAAAATCATTCAGTATGCACGGCCGATGCTTTTTGAAATGAATGGCCATACGTTTTCATCAATGAATGAACTGATGCATGGGATCTATTCATCATGTTCGACAGGTGCGGCGGCGAGCAAATGTGAAGTCGCAGCTACACCATCAGCAGCTGGTGGTGCAAAAAATAAAAAACGTAGAACAAAACGACGTCACAAGGCTTCTCGTCGCAAGGCTTCACGTCGCAAGGCTTCACGTCGCAAGGCTTCACGTCGCAAGGCTTCACGTCGCAGCACTGGCAAGAAATGATGCAATGAAACATGAAATGCATTTACTTGTGTGCCGTGTGCAACACCATTTGGAACACGGAACACATTTAGACAAATTAAATATTGTGGTATTTTATAAAATGAGTTATCCACCACCTCCCCCTTATCATCAATATTCAGCAGAAACGGCAGCAGCATTATTAGTGCGGAAGCGGAATCAGGAGCTGCTGCAGAAGCCTCCTCCCCCAAGCTTTGCTGGTTGGGCAGCAAGCCATGCCGCACCACCAGCTCCATCTCCACATTATCCACCTCCACCAGCTCCATCTCCACATTATCCACCTCCTCCAGGTCCACCTCCTCAAGTTCCACCTCCACCTCCAAGTTATCCACCTCCTCCTCCTCCATATTCCGCTCAACATTATCCACCTCCTCCTCCAAGTTATCCACCTCCTCCTCCAAGTTATCCACCTCCTCCCGCTCAAGCTTATCCACCTCCCCCATTCCAACCTGCAGCTCCTCCTACACGTTATCCACCTCCAAGTTATACACCTCCTCCAGGTCCACCTCTTCCAGGTCTACCTCAACTTTACGCTCCTCCTCCCCCAAGCTTTGCTGCTTGGGAAGCAAGCCATGCCGCACCACCAGCTCCATCTCCACATTATCCACCTCCTCCAGGTCCACCTCCTCAACGTTACGTTCCACCTCCACCTCCAAGTTATCCCCCATCCCAACAACATCAAGAAGCGGCAGCAGCGGTATCAGGGGACTTTGCCACGTTTAGAAAGCAACTTGAGGCAGCACGTGCAGCAGAGGACATTAGAGAACAAGTGCGATTGATGGGTGAATTCCGACATGAGTTTAAAAACACTAAACCCAACAATGGTGGTGCAAAAAATAAAAAAACATCTAAACGTGGAACAAAACGACGCCGTCATTGTCGCAAGGCTTCACGTCGCAGCACTAGCAAGAAATGATGCAATGAACCATGAAACATGAACCATGAACCATGAACCATGAAACAAAAGATTCATTTTTTTATATTTCGTAAAAAATTGAATAAAGACATCGCGACAAATATATGTATTACATCGAATACAGAACACAGAACCCATAATGGCAGCAGCACCCAATTCATTCTCCATAACTGCCCTGCAGATTGCAGACCCCGACGCGTTTCGCAGCAAGGTTCGTGCCAAGTTGACCGAACGATTTATTAGCACAATGAATGAAAATATGAATCCAGATGCGGCTGCAAACATGGCCCTCAACTTGGAACGCGGCATCTACAACTACACGCTGCGCGAATCCGACACCAAAAACATCGTGAAAAAATGGGACAACGGCTATTTCGTGCAGATTTATGCCGACCGCCTGCGCACCGTGTGCATCAACATGGGCAGCGGACACGTGATTCAGCTACTGACAACCAAACAAATTAAGGCGCATGAGCTGGCGTTCATGTCGCATCAGGACATGAATCCCGACAAATGGATTACATTGATTAAGGCGAAGCAGCTGCGCGACAAGCACAAATACGAAACCAAGGTGGAGGCTTCCACCGACAACTTCACCTGCCCGAACTCCAAATGTCGGTCCACCAAATGCACCTACTACCAGCTGCAAACGCGTTCGGCCGATGAGCCCATGACCACCTTTGTGACCTGCATTGATTGCGGAAAACGCTGGAAGTGTTAATGAGTGCATGAAACATAACGAATGAACATGAGAAACATTTAGGCAAAACTAAACTAACCACTAAACTAAACTAAGCCCCTAACCTAAAAATAAATTAAGGCATTTGAAAATATTTTTTTCTCTGCATACGTTATAATCAACCTCACTCATCAAAATGGCTCACACTCTTAAAGGCGGTCGTCGCCGTAAATGCCACCGCGGTGGCAAGAAGTCCCGCAAGTGCCGTCGCAGCCGTCGTCACTAAATCATTCGTTCATTCATAAGAATGTTTGCATTAGTTTAATTTATTGATTCATTATTTCCATGGATTTCACCATGCAAATAAAAAACATTTATTTTGTTTGATTTTGGTCATTAACATTTCGGTCATTAACATTTAGCAAAACCACAAAACCACACATCTACAATCAAATGAGTTCCAGGTCCGCCACGCGCCAGTACTCCGATTTGCCGCCAGGCAGCGGTCGGCGTATGATGAAGGGCAGCGCCTTTTGCTGCAATTCCAGCTGCGCAATCAAGTACCCATCGATGATTTTTTTGTCCACGGGAATCATGGGTTGAGCGCCTTGGTTTAATTGTTTAGCACGCTGACCCAGAATGCGCGTTTTCTCGTATTTGGTAAGGAACGGCATCGTCTTGTGCATGACGTCAATGATGACGCCGTCGGTGTTTCGCACCACGCGTGCAAGGGCGTTGACTTCGGCGTTGTTCAAATGCAGCATCTCATGATGATGCGACGCGATGTAATTCTCGTGCATGTCCGTCTCGAATTTGCGCAAATAATTGTTGCCATCATCGATGTCGTCGTCATCTTCATAGGAATCATCACTGTCTCCGCCTCCTTCCGTATGTTCAAGGTCGTCGTATGAATTTTGCAGTGTCGTTATGTCATGCAGCGTTGCTTTGCCTTTAGGAGGTTTGGATGATGCCAATGCCCGCTTGCTGGCAATCGTTGCCTTCTTTTTCGCATCCGAATTTGCAGCCATGGATGCTGCAGTGGCCACCTTTTTTGCAAGCATTGCCGGCGTTTCTACTGCCGCGTCAAGGTCCGCAAATTCGTCGTCATCGTCATCCTCTTCGTCTTCATCCTCCATTCCTGTGCCAACGGATTCGGTGGCATCAGTGTCGGTTTCCGTGTGGCTGGTGTCCGCATCTGACCCCTCATCTTCTTCCAATTCCTGTTTGGCATTGGATTTGGACCCCTCAAGAGCCGCGTCGTCGCCTTCATCATCGGATTCGTCATCGCCCTTGGGGCGATGACCCCCCGTCAATTTATAAATGTGTTGCACCATGCTCGCCGCATTGTCGATGTTGTGCATCATATAATGTCGCAATGATGGTGTGTGTGTGACAGAGTGGTTGCTACTATATTATAACTAAATATACTTTAATATCTTTCAATTTTTAATTTTATTCCAGAGAGGACATGTCAATTAAACATTTTCTCTCGATGGGATTGGGACTGGCAGTTGATAACCAGGCCTGCATGAACGAGGCGCTTGATGCAGTTGTTTGTGTGTTCGGCGTCGGCGTTGAGGATGCAGCGGTAATGCGACGCTTGGGTGCGCGGTGCTCATACCCCTGCGGGTTGCTGCGTTCCTGCACAATGGTCTGCCACAGGCCATCCAACACCCCGATGGCGTGCTGAAACCACAGCTTGTTTCGCAGCACCAAAACGCAGCTCATCTTTTCCAAGCGCCAACGGATGGTCTTCATCCACATGTGGGCCTGATTGCGCTCCATGGCCTCGTTGAACCACGCCTCGGAAACCGAACGGGGGCATTCAATCGGCTCGTATTCATAGTGCGGTTTTCCGTTCTTCATGAAATAAATGATTGTGCCGGTCAACAATGCATCGTCATCGGGGGCATTGCCATTGCCTTCTTCGTCTTCCCCTTCCCCTTCCCCTTCCCCTTCCCCTTCTTCCGAAAACTGCGTCTCCAAAAAATCGCACTCATTCAAATCGGCCACCTCCATCTGCAGCTGCATTTGAATCCAGTACTCCTTTTTCGGAATGCCCGTGATGTCGCGATTCACGATGTTCTTAATTTCCACCATGCGCCCGTACAGCGGCGAAGCGGGGTCCACATTGATGCCGTCCGGCGACGCGCCCAAAAATGCATGCGCATCGTGCTGCAGGCAGCCGAAATCCGCCACTTTCGTTTTATACATGTGCTCGTATATCATGCGCGACACCGGTTCGTATTTTTGCCCCCAATGCATCGGCGACGACGTGTTCACGTATTCCTTTTCTGGGGCGGAACCCAGTTGCAACGGCTTGCACTTCTCGTACACCAGCTGATTAATGCACGACGGACTCTCAAACGCCTTCCACGCATTGCTGGCTGTCAGCAGATTGTGTCGGAACTTGTACCAGTCGGGCGTGCGCTGGTCGGGCTGCGGCTTGGCCCGAATGTGGGCCAGCTTTGCATCAATTACTGCCACATTCGGCGGTTTCCGTATAAAGGTGCTGCCGCATTCGCGCGCTGGGACAATCCATTTGAAATACTGGGCCTCGCAGAACCGGCACAGCGCATCCGCCTCCAGGTCCATCGTGGCGGAGAATTCAAATGCTTGCGTGCCCTCGAAATACTCGTGCAGCACGTCGCGCACCGTTTCGTGGAAATCGGGGGCGCTAAATGAAAGCGGGTTGGCGCAAATGTAGGCGTCCAGTTGCTGCATCATGTCCTCGATGATGAGCAACATGTCTTCATCTCCAAATTGTTCAAAGAGATTAGAGAGATATTCCTGGTGTAAATCAATTTGTTGGCCCCACTCCGCATTTATTGCGCGCAGGGCATCCAATACATGGGACCATTCATTGTCCATGATGCAACTTGTATGTTGCAGCATTGCAGTTAAACTATATTAAAGAAACACATTTATATAGTTATTTTATACTCTTTTTGTTTGGCAAAGATGCAATGTGGAGTATGCCAGCAACAATGCTGATGTTACATTGGAGGACCATAAAGAACTGAATTTATATAGTAATTTCACATTCTTGTTCAAAACATTTAGGGCTTTCATAAAATATTCACATAATGCATAATACATAATACAATTGGTGATTGAATGCAGAATTCGAAATCCGATGGCAATGGAATGTCATGGCTTTACCACCTTATTTGGATAATTCCCGTCATTGGTGTAATTTTATTCCACTACGAGGGGGGAGTTGGATGGTTTGGTTCCATATTTTTTACATTGGCTCTAGTGGGTACATTATTTAGATTTATTGCTGGTGGGATACCTGACATGGATGGGTCATCGGCTCCAAAACCATACAATCCGATAAAGCCACAATATCAGGCACAATACAATCCGCCACAACAACTGAATGGAGGGAAAAAGCATGGTAAAAAGAGAAAATGAAACATACTGAAAATAATATAATGAAACATACTGAAAATAATATAATGAATGTGTATTGCAATACATTATAATGACTGAAACAACAAAACATGTCGTGTGCATTGAAGGCAAGCGAAATGTCGATAAGCTTTTAAATAACAATGATAAAGTCAAGCCGAAACGTGCTCGCACGCTGAAATGGACAATCGATGACGCCTTTTTTGATTATAATAAGCAGATGGAAGTGTTGCGCCGCTTAATTGCAGATGACCATGCTTTAGAAGAGAGAAAATTCTTCATAAAAGAAATTAAAAATAAACTGGATGGATACGCACGGCAAGACACTGAAAATGATGTAAAGGATTTATCCGCGTTTATCTCTCTAAATGCAACCATTGAACTGTTGTTGGTCGGCAAATTAAGATGTGCGTACTGTCGTGAATGCTGTGAGCTCATCTACAAGGACGTGATGGCATCGCGTCAATGGACTTTGGATCGCGTGGACAATGACCGGGGACACAATGACGGCAATGTGGTTTTAGCGTGTCTGGCCTGCAATTTGCAACGGCGCACAATGGATGCTGAGAGATTCAAATTCGGGAAACAGCTGCGGATTATTAAGGGGTTTTAACCGCTTTTCTTAGTTCGATTATTGCGCTTAGCGCTTTGCTTAATGATTCTACTTCGTTTGCGCTTAGCGCTTTGCTTAGCGCCGCCAGATTTTGGAGAAGCCTTTGGCGAAGCCTTTGGCGAAGCCTTTGGCGAAGCCTTTGGAGAAGCCTTTGGCGAAGCCTTTGGTGTAGAAGCCTTTAGAGAAGCCTTTGGCGAAGCCTTTGGTGTAGAAGCCTTTAGAGAAGCCTTTGGCGAAGCCTTTGGATAAGCCTTTGGCGTAGAAGCCTTTGGCGTGGAAGCCTTTGGCGTAGAAGCCTTTGGCGTAGAAGCCTTTGGAGAAGCCTTGGGACCACGTTTAACCATTTTTATTAAATCCCAATTTGCATATTTCAAATCATTCATCCATCCCAACTCAAAAATTAAGGTTTTTAAGAATGCAGCCTTTTCATGTTGTTCTGGAGTGCACTCATCCTTCGTTTCAGGAAATTGACGAACCGCATTCAAAACCGCTTGAACATATTCTCTGATAGTCATCGTTGTTGGCAATTCAGGGAATAATTTTTTGCCAGTGGTTTCAATTAACTTTTTATCGGAGATGTCATCAATCAGAGTGTTTATAATGACTGCATTGTGCGCCACATTCGCGTCATGCCATTTTGTCTTATAACCAAAATGATTGTACCACGACTGTCCGGTCGTTAATATTTTCAGTTGAGCCAAACTGATGGACACATCACATATCCTTATATTAGAAGAATCCATCAATGTTATGTATTCCACAAATGGAATGGATTCTGCCAGCCGGTCAATCAGCCGCATCAATGATGCCCCTGTGCGTTCATCGCCTTGGCATTTGAACACACCGGAAACCTTCAATATTCTGGGCTTGGTTCTATTTTCAAGTTTAATGAATGGCATTTGTTTATCATCAGTTGGGTCTTCATCCATAAACTCAAAATCTAAACATGTTTTGCCACCATGCACGATTTCATATTTATCGGAACTAAAAGCCTTTCTGACGGTGAAGTTAGAACCAAAAAATTCATTCACACGTTCTCTTATAATTGGATGTTGCATTTACCCGCACATTATTTGCATGCATTAGAATGATATATAAAAATTCAGGATTTGGCAAAATGGTACAGCGTTTCTCCTGGAGTTCCCTCCCATGCATTTGTCCGCCGATTGAACCACTCCGTTGATTTTGTTTCGGTGGTAGTGTATGCACCGACCTTAATGTATTCACTACTTTGGGAATGTTCATTCAAGATGTAAACTTCTCTGGGCAAGTAGGCATCCGGCACACGGGTATGAGTGCAAATGAAGCGCTCAACCCCGTCGCTGAACACGACAGCATGCATGTCCGCGGTTTCCACGCGACCGCGATTGTCATAAAACGTGATTGTGGTTTGTGGCATGAATTAATGGATTTATTTATTTATTCATTCATTACGTCTTTGTTTTAATTGCTTTTCAGTTTATCAAAAAAAAAGGGCATTCAAACCACCACCCCAGAAATAACGCATTTTTACTAGCACCCAACAAATTTGCTTTGCTTCTTTCAATTCTTCACAGGCTTCCATTCATCGGTCCACTAATTGAACAAGTCGCACGCCTCTTCCGTTGTGATTTTCCAATCTGCAAATAGCCAGGCGATTTCGTAGAAGCCTTTCTGTTGGTTGTCTTCTGTGTCAATTTCGTCGGGAAACATTTTAGCATCGCGAACTTTCTCAATCAAGGAACATGCTTGTTCCGGTGTGATTTTTCCATTCGCCAACGTATTGGAAAATTCGGTGAAGAATCGTCTTTGTTGTTCTTGTGTATTCATCATATTCGTTGCTGGTTCGCTGCATTCTATTCCATCTTGAAAAAAAGTATTCAATTTTTTTTGAAAATAGAGACAACATGCGACCACATCGCAACGTTCTATCGGCGCACCTGCGCACATAAATATCACACACTCGCTAAGATTTTTTACCTTTTTTAGTTTTGATTTACATGTGATGTGATGAATAGGACACAAAGGAGGGCTTACGGGACACAGGAGGGCTTACGGGAACCTGGGTTCCCGTTTAGAGTTCCCCGCGCACAAACATGGCGATGATTTCCGGCATCGCCGCATTGAATCCCGCCAAGTTCAGCGTGTTGCGGTCATTCGGGTCGGCAATCGTCAAGCAGTTGGCGGTCATCCCCACCACAATCAGCTTCGCATCCGGTTTGTTCGCGTGCTTGCGGTAGTTCTCCAGCGCAACCTGGGGATGAATCGGACCCGCGAACGTCTCGCTGTCGGTCATGATGATGAACACATCAACATCCAGGTTTTCTTGAATTGCGCGGCGCATGGGAAGCGAGCAATCGGTGGCACCGAACGGCGCATGGGTTGCAGTGATGAACTGCTCCAGTGTCATGCCGTGCCTCACATACGGGTCAAAGTTGTAGAACCCTGCACCCGGCACTTGGGCCGCACTGAAGCCGCGCACATAGACATGAGGTTCGGTTTCGTAAAGCACGAGTGCCAGCGCAGCCGACGCCTGCCTGCAACTGATGGCAGGACATCCCATGCACGGGCAGTCCATGCTTCCACTCACATCCAGTGCGGCCATGTAGCGTTTGCCGGTGGGGGGCACGTTCTTGAAGGAACGCAGGAAGGTGTTCGTGAGTTGGTCACGCACCCGCGGCGACACCGTCCAGGACAGCGTACCTTTCAATGCCTTTCCCATGCCGTAGATTCGCGAGGCAACCAACACCTTGAACGGATGAATGCGCGACCGCTGAATGTCCTCCTCGGACGACAGGCGCGTGCAGATGGTGTTCGTGTTTTCTTGACCCATGAAATTGGGCAGCGACGACAGCTTCCCCAGATTGCGAGTCAGAGCCTCGAGCGGCATGCCTTTCCCATTGGCGCCTTTTGACTTCAACAATTCAGTCCAAATGTCATAACTGTTCAGCAAATGCGTGGGAATCTGCTCACGCACCAGGCCGTGGTCCCGCACCAGTTTGATGGCCTTGTAGAGGTCGGACACGCTCGTGGTGCAGGCCTCTATCTCCATGATGGCAGACAGGTACACAGCGACATCAATGAGGTCGCGCGAAACGGGGGTGGACGATGCTGCTTCTGCGGTTGCTGCTTCTGCGGATGTTGAATCCTGGTCTGGGTCTGAGACCACGATGAAGTTGTTTTCGTGGTCGCCCGTCTTGCGAATCGGTTTGTTCGGGTCGCACTGCCACACACCGCCCACGATGAATTTGAAGTCGTGCGTTCCAATCGGCAGTTCCAGCGAAATCGAGAACCCGCCTGTTTGAACCCGGCGCATGAACATGCGCTTCCATCCAAATGCCGATGTCGCAATTTGAACGCTGGCAACCTCTTGTGTCGCTGTCGGTGCTGTCGCTGTCGGTGCTGTCGCTTGGAATTTGATTGTCTTTTTGATTTGTTTCTTTGCTTCGACTGGTGCTGGTCCAAACACGCTTTGAATCACCGCCTTGAATCCGGCCACCACCCCTTTTTTTGGGTCCTTTGTTGGGATTGATGCTGGAATTGATGCGAGTGATTTTGTTGACTTGTTTGAGATGGGAATCGGCGTCTCTAGGAGCTGCATGGCTCGCTCGTGGGTTTTCGCGGCAGCAATGTCGGTCAACAGTTTGCGAATGAAGTCCTTTTCCCCCTTAGCACACGCGAACACGTACTTGAAGACCAGCTGTGCACCGAAGTCCTTCAACGTCGCGGGATTGATGTGCAACATGCGCAGCAAGTCCTCCTGGCGCCATCCTTCGCGGTTCTTGTACTTGGTCACTGCCGTTGCCAGCTCAAGACCCCGCCGACTGGTGTAGAACTTGCTGAGCGCTTTTCGAAATCCACTTCCCCAGCCCTTGCCTTTCTCCTTTCCAGGCTTGCATTGAGACAGGTCCGACACGTAGCCAGACAGCATGAACGCGTGTGTCGGAATGCGCACACATTTGGGAACCAGCGCCAGTGCCATGGCCTTTTTCTGAGTGGTGGGGGCAAACACGATGGCTGCAGCAAGGGACAGCAGGGTCGGCTCTTGGCGCGCAGCAAGGCCTTCGACAGATATTTCTTCCAGCATTTCGCACAACGTCCTGAAATCGCCTGTGCGGATGATTCGGAGGATGGACGTGTGGCACTCGGTGGACACCTCTTCGCTGGCCTGGTAGTAATTGCCATTGTCCTTGGCGCCCATGATCAGGTAGCGATTGGCGTGTTCCAAGTCGGACAACTTCCACACAAACCCGCCGGCATGGTTTGCCACTTGGTCAATGTCAATTTTGCACGATTGGGGAACTGTCGCGCGACCAGCGCCGAGTTGCGACGTCATTGTTCCTGTTCCACCAGCCGCTTTGGCCGCACGTTTTTTCTTGTTGGCGCGTTTTTTCTTGTTTTTGCCAGCATTCTTTCCAGGACCAGATGCAGGTTGAGAATGAACAGGAGCGGATTGCATTGAGCGAATCATTGGTTGGACTGTTTGGATTGACGGGGATTGGTGTGTGTGTTGGAGAAAACTGTTGAAAGATTGACGAAAACGGACAACCTTTCAATTTTTTTGGTTATTTAAATTAAAACGCATTCTTTTTAAATGCCTTTTAAATAGTATTACGGCTTCCTCCATATCAACAACAAACCCGTTAATATGAGTTGCATGATGAATGTGTAGCACCAGATTGCAGGCCGTTCGTGGATGTTGTTTGTCAACAAGTATCCGAAATATGGTGCAGTCAACAGAATTGCCAGAATAGGTTTCAATTGAAACATGGACAGCGCTGGAAAAATCCACAAAAAGAAATGCAGTGAAATGCTTGGGGTTATCCAATCAGGCGCGCGCAAACGCACGTTCCACGCAATGTGTCGTTCGCCGGACACGGAGCATGTTCGCTTGCCGCACAACGGTTCATAGGACGCGTCGCACAATTCATTGTTTTTAACATAGAATAAGCGCGATGCCAACATCAGGCCTCCAAAAAATGACATGTATAAATATTGCACAATCGGTTTAACCGTGAATGCAAACAGCCACAAATTGAAAAACAGCGGTTGGAAACAAATGTGGATGTATCCGAGGATTGTCAAATACTGATTGTATTTGTTCCCGCATTGGTTGATTACCTTGTATTGAAAATACTGAATGATTTCCATCAATGCAAAATACCCAAGTCCGATGGACGCATACGCATTCTTGGTGCGCGCATAAATGAAGCAGGCTGCTGCAATCCCTGTTAAACCAATTACGAGAGACATTCGTTCTGAAAAACACATGATGGTATTATTATTATTCGATTTTCTCTCTATATGTTCTATCTGTTATCTATCATGTGTTTACATTTTATTTTCGGATGCGCGCGTGTGGCCCATTTAAATCGTGATTGTCGCGTATTTCATGCGCTTGTTGTTCAGGTCGGGGTAATGCTGCTTCAAAAATGCAGCCAGGCGCCGGCCGTCGCGGTGCTTTCCATGGTGCCGCATGAAGTGCCGACGGGGCGCATACGCATTCAGATTGGTGGTCAGCCTTTGAAGCGCTGGCACAATGTCTCGCTTGCTCGTGAAAAACTCGCCCGACACGCCGGGCTCCACGTAATGCCAACCGCCCAGGATGTTGCGGTTCACCAGAACCGGCATGTTGTAGCACAGGGCTTCCGTGATGACGCGCGGCGAGGCATCCGCAATGTTCGGCACAAACAGGAAGCGACACTTCTGCATCTCTTTTTGGAATGCATCAAATTCCAGGAACGGAATGACCTTAACAATGCCGTTGCATTTCTTCGTGAACTCGCAGTTGGCGCGACCCACCAGCACGCCGCTCAAGCCGAATTTGCCGCACATGACTTCCAGGCACTCCTTGGCCAGGTCCCAATTCCGATTGAATGACTGCCACCCGGGCTCGCACTTGTCATTGTCCTGCAGGCACACATACATGAAATCGTATTCCTTGGCAATGGAGGCGTCGGGCTTGTGCGCATCGGTGTCCTTCAAATCGGACTCGGCGAGCAGCATGAGCGGCAACCCGGACTGCCGCAAATTGGCGGGCGGCTCCCTAAAACAGTGCAGCCACGCCGACACCATGGCGGGATAGTCGTGCCCGCGCTCCTCGTGGAAGCGGTCCTCGTGCGGGTTCTCAATGTGGCCCGGGAAATTGATGTAGCTGGATATGCCGCAAAATGAGAGACCCTGACGCTTGTAATCATCATACGCCTGCTCATCCTCCTCGGTGCGAAAGGGGGCCGCAATCAGCAGGACATTCAACGGCTTGTCTTGGTCGTCGAATAAGTTTTTGAATGGGAACGACACGATTGGAATGTCGTTATCGTTATTTGATGCATTGTCCTGATTTTGGTCGGCACCGACGATTCGGTTTTGCTCTGCACCTATTCGGTTTTGTATTGCAGCCGAAATAAGCATTAGAACAAGGAGCGCACATGCGACCTTTAAGGGAATCATGTATTGCATTTGAGATTACATTACGCGGATAAATTAAAATGCACGAAAATGGATGTGTAAAACTCAAATGCATTTTAGTTTGCTTCCGGCCTCTTTGAAAATGTGTCCATTGTATTGAATGCCCTTCGTGAGCGCCTTTGTCAATGTTTTGTCGCTCATTGAAAGGGATTTCATGCAATCGTATTTGCACTCAAATTCTCTCACAACAACATTTTGCAAATCGCATTGATGCACTCCGTTCTTATATAACAACGGTTTTCCCTTTATTTTTTGTTCAAATGCATGTTGCAACGCTTCGTCGCATTGGTCATACAACTTGTAGTAAAACCCTTTTGCCATTGTGAATTGTTTCACCGGATTGTCAAGCGCAGACGCTGACTCATACCCGTTGAAATGCGCGGCGGTTTTCCGGTCAATGTAAACATTGCAAATTTCGGTTTTGGATTCATTCAACTGTGCAATGTATCCTACATTTTGTTGTTTTGTTTTTTTTGTTGGTGGAAGGTTGTGGATCACGTTTGCGTCCAGTTCTCTGTCCACAAACGCCCATCTGTATCCATGATATACTGTGTTTTCAACCACCGCCTTGTTCAAACTCGGACGCTTAATATCATGGGTTTCCTTCATTGCTTCGGATGCGCTTTCATACACACGAATGATTTGCATCGTGTCCGGATTGATTTTTTGAAGTCGTGGGCCCAGCGTGACCAATGGTTCATTGAATCCAGTTGTGGTTTTGATTTGCGTTGCATTGATTTTTTCGCATAATTCTTTGTTTGTTTTTTCAAATCTCTCCATCTGAGACGAGAGATGTTGCACCATCTTCATCAATTCTTGAACAATTCCATTCGGATTATCAGTGTTATTCATTTCAAGCAACAACTTCAATTTTTCATTCTCAAGTTCCATTTTTGCAATGTCATCATTGTTGAAATGTTTTGCGTTGGATGTCATGAGATGATTCAATCGGTCGTATGTCAAATTTTGACCAATCAAAAACAATTCATTCTCATTTTCATGGTTTTGCAAATCAGTCACTTTGTTCAGCCTTACAAGTTCATGATGATGAATGAAGTGCTCAAAATCTTTGCTTCTGGCAACCGCAAAGCAGTCTAGTAGGGTGCATTCCTCGTAGTTTTTTTTGTGTTCAGTGTATCGTCCAGTTATCCCTTTGCGACTTTCACCAATTTTCACAATGTATTTTCCATCATCATATGTTTTCACTCGGATGACATAAACGATTGAACCAATGGACGCATATTCTTTCAATAATACTTTTTCACGTTCCACGATTTTTTGTTGTTCAATTTCCTGCTTGTGCTTGTCCTCCAATTGCTGAACTGTTTCATTGGTTTTTTTTTCCATTTCTTTTTTCAAATCATACATGCCATGCAACCGAATTTCTTTTATTACTTCGCACACCCAGTTTTGAAATTTTTGGGCAATTGGCTTTCGTGATCTGAACAACACCTTATACAATCCCTTTTCGGTGAGAAAGGTTATGTCTTGTAATCTTCCGGTGCCATCAACTGCATTGATGGCACGCTTTTCAGAATCGTCAAAGTCCGCAATAGATGAACGCACATTAACTATTTCTAGAACCACTCCGACATCACTTGCGCGAAACAATGGTTCATCAATTGTGCCTTTTATCACGATTTCTGTGTGCAAGTCGTTTGTGTTAAATGCCTTTACAATGTCCATTGCGCGTGATGTAATATCATATATTACATCACCTTTATATTGTTTTTGAATTTTATAATAAATGGATTGTTCTTTTCATGATGTCCATAGTATCTACACCACCAATTATAATGTTTTCGTGCCGTCAGATGGTGGGGTGCAAAGGGTTGTCATTTCATGGACTACCTTTGTTCACAATTAAAAAGAGGGTGTGGTCAAAGACCTTGACACCCCTTATTGGTGGTTGTTCATATTATTCAATAAATAACATGAAAAAACTGTGAGCATAATGCGTTTAGTTGGAGTAAGCGAGACCTCCCATGCCACTCATGACACGGAGAACGTTGTAGTTGGTAGCATAGACGCGAACCTTGGCAGTCTTGACACCCTCAACGGTGGCGTTGGAGAGAACAAGCTGGAGAGTAGCGTTGTCAATGCGAGAGAAGTTGCAACTGCCGCTGGGTTGGTGCTCCTCGGGGCGCAGGGCAAAGGAGTACACGTTGATACCGGTGTTGGGGGTGGCGGTGTGGTGCTGGTAGGGCTGCACGGTGTCGAAGTAGGAGCCTTCACGCTCAGAGAAGCGGTCCTGGCCGTTAAGCTGGAGCTTAGCGGTGACGACGGGGTTGTTGCCCCAGCAGTGGAGGAGGAGGGCGGTCTCGGCGAGGACGAAGGCGCCGGCATCAGAGACACCGGAGTTGACCTCATAGCCAGGGCCAATGGCCTGACCTTCGAAATAGGGGGGCTCTTGGCCGCCGCCACCAAGGTGGGCAGCAGAATACCAATTGTTGACGATGGGGTAGCCGTTGGAATCAAGGCCAGAGCCGTTCCACCAGCCGGGACCGACCTCATCAATGGCACCGGCATCGTTGAACAGGTTGTTGTTGATGAAGGAGCTGGAGGTGAGGGCGGTGGCAACCTTGCCGCCGAAGGCGTGGATGGCGTTGGGAAGGGCATCGACGGCGTCGGTGTAGTTGAAGGGCTGGGCACCGAGGAGGTTGTAGAGGAGCTGACCGCACTCGAGGGAAGAGCAGTAGTCGACGTTGCTGTCGGGCTGGACAATCCAGATGAGCTCCTTGACGGGGTGGTTGAAGTTGAGCTTGATCTTGTTGGAAGAGGAACCGACGGACTCATCACCGGTGAACTGGAGCTGCTCGATGAGGTACTCGTGGGGGTTCTGGGCCATGCGCCTGCGCTCGTCGGTGTCGAGGAAGACGTAGTCGACGTAGAGGGAGGCGGCAACGAGGGACTGGTTGTAGGCAGTGACGACCTTGCCACCGCGGGCGGAGGTGGCGCACTGGAGGGAGCCAACAGCCCACAGGCACTCGTCGATGGGGCGAATGTCGAGGTTGATCTTGACCTCGTGGTACTGGAGGGCGATGAGGGGGAGGGCAAGACCGGGGTTGCGGCAGTACCAGAACTGGAAGGGCACGTAGAGGGTGGTTTCGGGGAGGGCATTGCGGGGAGCGCAAACCTGGCGAGGGGCGGTTGCCTGGCAAGGGCCATCAACATCGTTAAAAGAGGGGTCAGTGATGTAAGTCAGCTGGGTGGTGTTGCCAACCATGGCATAGTAGCCGTTGCGCTGGTCCACGGTCAGGGTGAGCTGGTTCCAGATGTGCATCCAATCACCGTACTGGCGATCAATGCGCTGGCCACCGATCTCGACCTCAACCTGAGAGACGATCTGCTCACCGGGGAAGTCGAGCCAACGGGCATACACACCGTCCTGGCTGGAGCCCTTCATCTGCTGGTTGATCTCGGGGAGAGTGACCTGCAGGTAGGTGCGGTAAGCCAAATCACCGTTGCGGGAAATGGTGCAAGTGACACGGCGACCGAAATCGGCCTGGCCGTTAAAAGTCTGCTCAATAGCCTCCATGGCAAAGTTGGTGTGGCGCTTGTAGGAAACCTTCCAGAAAGTGATCTGGGGATTGCCAGTCAAGTAAACGTCTTGGGCGCCATAGGCGACAAGTTGCATTAATCCTCCTCCCATTTTTGTTGTTGTTGGTTATAATATGCCTAAAGAAAAAAAAATCGGGAAAACAAATGAATTAAACTAAAATTTGCCAAAACACACAGTTTAATACATTCAGGTTCAACACATGACACAGATGCACAGAAGAACACAGAACACAGATGCACAGAAGAACACAGAACACGCACCCGCTGCACAAAAACACATGACCCATGGATGGATTTCATGCCTCCAAACTAAGATTGTTTTTCATAAACTGGGTCAAATACTCGTCGTCTTCGTACATTTTGTACTGCCCATTGTGTTTTTTCACAAACACATAGGTGTTGGATGCAGATGTGTTGGCCATGCTGGATTGTTTCTTAATGTTCCATCCACCCTCCAAGGCGTTGTGCAGAAATGTGAGCAACTGGGTTCGCTTAATTTCGTTGTCCGAATGAAAGCCCGAATTGAAGTCCAACGATGTTACTGCAATTGCTAAATAGGATGGAGTGTATATGCATCTGGTCCCATCCTTCTGTTTCAAAATGTACACATCATTCCGTTTTTTTATGCTCCATTTTTCTTCTAAATATTTCAAAAAAAAAGACATCCTGGTCAATGCATGCTCTGGCAATGCGTTCTGCACCAAAGCGTTCATGATGGTTGGTCCTAACCTAAATCCAGTCCAATCCAGTCCAGTCCAGGTCCAATCCCTAAATATTATAATAAAACGATAAATAATATATGATTAACATTACGCTAAATAATATATTAAACATATAAATTGCATTACAATCATTGAATTGCACCAGATATCCTACATCCCTATCCTGTATCCTGTATCCTGTATCCTATCCTACATCATATCCTATATCCTATCCTATATCATACATCCCATCCCTTTTTGTTTCGCCTGTGGTGTCAGAATCAAATAAATGCCGCCTCCGAACAATTCATTCAAGCACAAAACCAACAAGCGGATTGTGCTGGATGAAAAGAGCATTGTGACCCTAGACAGCAAGCATAGAGAGTATCAAACCAAAATTGCGAAACTGAAGTCAGAGGTTATCCCTCGATTATTGAAAGAAAAGCGGGCACTCCAGCAACAACTGATTGCAAATGCCGGTAATGCGGTTGAGCTGCAGGAACGGATACAAGAGCTTCGGACCACCATTCGGGAGCACCAACAAGAGTGCAAGAACTACTATCTAGACAACAATGAAATCATATTTGATTACTTTGAAAACAAGCAGCAGATTTGCAACGGGAACAACAAGACCAAAATCCTGAATGATTTTTTTCGGGTGGAGTGCGCGTCGAAAGAAGACGAGCTGAAGCGCATGAACCAGAGCAATGTGCAGCGGTACTTGACCAATTTGGACCCGTCTTACATCGACATCAGCAAGTACGTGTTTGCGACCGACGTGTGCCGCTTCTGCCACGCTGGCGAAATGATCCCTGTGGACAACGAGGGCATCATGGTGTGCAACAACTGCTCCATCCACGTGAGCTACCTGGTGGAGAACGAGAAGCCGTCCTACAAGGAGCCGCCGAAGGAGGCGTGTTTTTATGCATACAAGCGCATCAACCACTTCAAAGAGATTCTGGCGCAGTTCCAGGCGAAGGAGACCACGCAGATTCCGCCGGATGTGCTGGAAAACATAAAGCACCAGATTAAAAAGGAGAGAATTGATTTGCACACGCAGCTGACCGACAAGAAGGCAAAAGAAATTCTGAAGAAGCTGGGATACAACAAGTACTACGAGCACATCCCATTCATCAAGGAGAAGCTGGGCATCAAGCCGCCCGTCATGTCGCCCGAACTCGAGGAAATGCTGTGCAACCTGTTTATGGAGATTCAGGGACCTTACGCCAAATTCTGCCCGGAAGACCGCGTCAACTTCCTGAATTATTACTACACGGTGTACAAGCTGTGCGAGCTGCTGAACCAGCGCGAGTTTCTGCCGTACTTTCCCATGCTGAAGGACCGAGAGAAGCGCATCGAACAGGATGAAATATGGAAGAAAATTTGCGAGGAGCTGAACTGGGAGTTCATTCCAACCATCTAGAAAGGGGGACATGCGTCCCCCCTTAAACCCCTCCTCCGAACCTTTCCCTTTTACAATGATATGCATGGGTCCAGCCGATTTGAAGATTGTTTGATGACATGTTCAACGGCTTGGGTTATGACCTTTTGATATAAGCGACGCTATAACTGTCATTATCAATGCATAATATAGTAGTTTTTTAAGTATTGGATTAACTCCATCTCTATATTGTTCAAATCTTGTTTTTTCATCACCTTCGGGCATTGTGGTGTCTATTTCTTGCATTTCTTTTTCAGTCAATAACCACCAGTTTAAATATTGACCTATCACAAAATATCGATGTTTACCCTTACTAGGTGTTAATTCCACTACTTGTTCTGCTAAATTTTCAACTAATTGTTTCTGTGTTGCATCTAAATCTAACTCATTTTGTTTAGTAGATAATCGTTCTTCTCGAAAAGCCCTTAAATTCTCAATTGCAGAATCAATGCGAGTTTTTCCACGAGGTCCGCTGGAATAGCGACTGGATTGCTGGCTGAAACGGGAATGGGTGCCACCGTGTGGTCGTCGTGTTATCTGTCCTCTTCCATTTTTTCTTTTACGCGTTTGGATTTCTTTCGCATGCTTTCCTCCCACACGAATCAAGTGGTCGCAATTCTTTTTCGAGCACTTGGCCTGCATGTCATCCATCGGTTTTAAACGCGACCCATTGTAATGCTTCTCTGCGCATGCAGAGTAAGCCTGCACGTCTTGCTTGGATGGATTCTTTGCCGCCAGCGAACACTTGCGTTTCAGTGTTTGCATGTAGACCGTGCGTTCCTTGTTCATAATCCGTTCAGGGGTGCATTTGTTTTCCCGACATTGCATGTATGTTAGCGGCATTGTATGATAATTTATTGTATAATATAATGCGTACATTTCATTTTAGTGCCTCCTAGACTTCGTCTTCCGGGACTTTTTGGACTTCTTCTTGGAGTTCTTGGATTTTTTGTTTCGTCTGCGAGAGCCAGCCTTGGGGGGTGGTTTTCCAGAAAATGGGTCATACTCGAGTGATGTTGGTCCTTGCATCATGGATACGAAATTGTCATGTGATTTTTTAAGTTTGGCATCTTCTGCGTCAAGACGTGCGTTGTGCTCATCAACTGCTTTATTAAATTCCTCGTTTGTTTCGTCATATTCGGCCATCAAATTTTTTATTGTATCACGCATAATTGGGGAAATTGATTTACATCTTGCACACGACCGAATTTCATTAAAAAGTTCTTTTAGAATATCATGTTTTTTGTATAAATCTTGCTCTCTTTTAACACGAGCAAGCTTTTGATGACAGTCGGTTAACTTCGACGTGCAGGCAAAGAAGTTAGTCATTTCCTGTTGACTTTTCGCAATTCGACCCAACTCTTCAGCTGCAAAACGTTCCTGACGTGCATCATAATCAGCGCGATGCTGAGCAAAAGGATGTAAATCCATATCAATGATAATACAATTCGTTATAAAATTGCATTATATTTTATATTATTTGAGAGAATTTCTCTCTTATTGCACTTCTTAAAACGCCTTAAACCTTGAGCACGTTGCCGGGGAAGCCGACGAGGTTGGCACCAATGCCGAAACCGGCGCCGCTGCGGGCAGACACGGCCAGGGTGGGCACGTAGGTGTCCAGAATGCTAAAGGTGGCAGCGGCAACGAGGGCAATGAGACCGATCTCGTCCAGGTTGAGCTTGCGCTGGGGGATGGAGTAAGCTGCAAGGGCAACCAGAGCACCTTCTACCAAGTATTTGATGGCGCGTTTCACCAACTCGCCTAAATCCAGAACACCGCCGATCATTTGATTGATTTGATTTGTTATTGATTATATAATGAAATAAGAAAAAAAATAAATAAATAAATGCTTTGAATTAATCAATTGAATCCATTGAATCCATTGAATCACGAATTGCATCATTAATTGCATCATTAATACATTTGTTTGAAAATGGGCTTAAAATCAAATCCGAAATATTACATACGTTGCACAACCACAAATCAAACCAATGACCGACTCACAACCACAACCGCCCAAAGGCGTGACGCTGCAGAAGTTGCCCGACGGCACCGTGAATCCTAAATACGTGGACTTGCTGGACGAGGACAAGCCGATTGCGGGCCAAAAGTTCGCATGCTTGTCGTTCATTTCCCCGGAGCACATCATCAAGCAGCGCGAGCAGTACTTTTTCCAGGAGTTCGTCAAGTACTGGGACATTCACAAGTCGACGGACAAGTTCCTGCAGTTTTTGAGTTTCGTGTCATACAAGTACGGCGTGAAGTTTGACAAGCTGACCGAGGATTTCCAGCAGTTCAAGGAGTCGGAGAAGGAGGTCATTGCCAAGACCGACATCGTGGACGACTACAAGTCGTTCCTGGACATGAACGAGGAGCGGCTGGACGAGGAGTTCGGAGCCAAGCACGAGTTCCAGACGTCGGTGCGCGGCCTGAAGGTGCGCGGCGTGTTTCCCTCGCAGAAGGAGGCCGAGCTGCGCTGCAAGATGCTGCGCGAGGTGGACCCGAACCACGACGTGTTTGTGGGTCCCGTGGGCCTGTGGGTGCCCTTCCATCCGGAGGCCTACAAGACCGGGCGCGTGGAGTACATGGAGGACACGCTGAACCAGCTGATGAGCGACAAGAAGAAGAACGAGGAGCAGGCGAAGTCGGAGTTTGACAAGCGCGTGAAGGAGGCCAAGCACAAAGCGATTGAAGAGAACAAGCGGCTGGCGGAGCAGAGCGGCAACAAGCTGACGCAGACGCTGAACGAGCAGGGCGAGCTGGTGGGCGTGTCGCAGAGCCAGGGAACCGATTTTGCGGTGGACGCCGACGAAGCTGCAGAGGACATCTCGGTTGAGGACGTGCGCAAGCAGCTGTTCAATGCGGACAACGTGGTTCTGAATCCAGACCGGTCAGACCGCGGTCTTTCGACGCTGACGCACCCACCCAATGCTGCTGCAACGCATGCTTCTGCCGATTTTGAAGAAGTTGACTAATCGCCCCCCGCCTGGGCTCATTGGATTGAAATAATTTAATCGTTTTAATTTGCGATTAAATTATTATTTGCACATGGTTTCAAGGTTCCAAGGTTCAAGGTTCCAAGGTTTCAAGGTTTCAAGGATTGGGGTCCATTGGGGCCAAGTAGTATGCCTCATAATTCTTGGCAACCACTTCCACGCTCTTGACGATGATGCTGGGCACGTAGCCGGACGAATTGCGCATGTTGATGTTCAATGTCACGCTTTTAAGTTTCATGGTTGAAGTGAGGGATGTGAGATTGTTTTTAAGTGCGGTGCTCAACGTCGTTGACGAACCCAAATTGAAAGTGGCAGGGTTGCCTGAGGTGGCATCGGTTGTGGGCATTGGAATGCATTGGTAGCCGCGAGCCACAGGAGGGAAACTGAACGGTCCCACAGAGCTCGATGGCTGACGCAACCCATTCACAACCTTCACGGTGCTTTTTTGCACCCAGATATCAGTTCCGTTGATGGGGTTTGCAGAACCGGGAACAAGTGGAGTTGCTCCATTGTTTCCGTTGAGCACGCTCTGGTTGAAGGAGGGAGTGGTGGAATTCCATCCGTCGATCTGGGTGGTCATGTCAAATGGCGCAAGCAGCTGAATGTGGTTGTTGGAGTAGTCAAACTGTTTGCTTTGTCCCAAGAAGTCCACAACATCGCCGCCGGTGGTGAGGTACTTCGCCGCGTAGTTAAGCGTCACAGTGGAGCTGCCGCTCGCAGTGGCAAACACAACGGTCCAGTATGGGAAGTTATTCTCACTTGGCTTCACCGTGGTTGAGGTCCATGCAGTCGGGAAATACACATAAGCCGACAGGTATCGCATGTCCCTGTAAATGATGTTGGCCGCGTCTTTTGGCGTGAAATCCAATTGAATGGCCTGTGAGTTGGTGGAATACAAGTAATACCATCCCGTGAACGGCTGCAGCGCAAGTGGCACATTTTGGATGGGTTCATATGAACCGTAACTTGTGACCTTTCCATACACCGAATCGGATGATGACGCTGCAAGGGACGGCTTGATTGCCAAATGCAAATCATAATTGGAATACATGTAATCGGCGACATAAGCGCCGCCCACTGGAAGAACGTTCTGATTTACAGTGGGTGGTTGATACAATGCAATGGCATGGTCGCTGAATGCGCTGGTTCCAGAATTGAAATCATCCGTCAAAATCATCTTGATCATGTACGTGCGTGGCTTGACAACCACGGCGTCCATGCCAGGCAATGAGATGGTCTTTCCATTGAGCGTGAACACGAAAATGAACTTGTCTCCAGCCAAAAATGGCAGCTCCATTGGAGTTGAACCGTTCTGAACCATGGAACTGATGCGTCCCGGGTCGTTGCGGCTGATCATGTCGAAGAGTTTCTTGCCGATGTTGCCCTGTTCAGGGAGGACGGTGTCTGGCATGGCCCACCATTTTACAGTCGAAGTGGGGGTTGGGACGTTTGTGGCCTGAACCATGTAAGGGTGCGCGGAGTCATATGCGGTGGTGTAAGAGATGCTGTTCAACAACTGCATGATGTTGTAGAGGGCGCCAGTGTTGAATTGATTCTTGCCAGTTGCGGCGTCCACGTCGCCATCCGGAACAACGGGCATTAAACCAGATGATGCAACCATGTTCTCCAACATTTCCACGTCGTTGGCAAAAAGGGTGACCCAGTCAGCCGACTGGAACAACGATATTGCGTAATAGCGCATGACATCGTCCTTGACCAACTGCTCGTATGTCGCGGAGTTGTACGACTCCACGCCACCCTGCGACACGACCGCGTTCGCAACATTCAGATACTTGGGGAAATATTCCGGCAACACGAAAAACATCTGGCCGTGGTCCACCCTGGGAACGGTCGGGTCACCGGTGTGGTTCATGAAGGAATCAGTGGACGTGCGGAACACCTTCCTCATGTCCGACGCCTTCACATAGACGTTTGCCTGCGCATCAGTTATGGGCAACGGTTCAATCACCACGGAGTCCTTTGAGGGGTCGACCACGGTGATGTTCTGGTTGAATTGTTTCAGGTAAAAATTGATATTCTTGTTGGTGATGACAACGGTGAGGTAGTTGAAGAACGCCGCGCGTCCAGGAGTCCAACCAGTTGCTCCGCTCTGTATTTGAACGGTGCCACTGGGGCTTTGCGTGGCTCCAACCACGCCGAGGGCAGTGCAGTCGGTGAAACTGTTATTGGAGGCAGGCGACACACCCGAAACCACGGAAGCGGTGCCAGCGCCAGCCCCACTGGTGGACAAGAACGAAAATGCGAGAACGACGCGTGCCAATTTAGTGCATCCAGAAAACACCAGCTTTCCGAAAGCGTTTGCGGCAGTCAAACCCGAACCAACGGTGACGGAGGTTATGTTGATGCAATTTTGGAATGCAGAGTCGCCAATGGAGGAAACCGTGTTTGGAATGTAGAGTCCTTGAGCAGTGTTGCTGTTGGACAAAGCCGAACAACCCTGGAATGCGGATGAACCAATGGACAGCCATGCCGTGGTTGCGGTTTGAGACACCATGGTGCTGACAATGCTCAATCCCGTGATGCCAACGCAATCCTGGAATGCACCGGAACCGATGGTCTTGACCGAAGCGGGGACTGTGAGCGCGCCCAGCAAACTGCTGCACGATTTAAACGCCAGATTGCCCACGTCAGACACAACGGAAGACAGGACAACCCCTTCCAGCAGTGAGCATTTGTGAAATGCGCATCGGCCAACGTTGGTCAAATTGGTTGAAGTCAAATCAATCACGCCCGTGAGGTTCATGTTGTACGGGGAATTGGGAACCGTGGCCGTTGGAGTGTAAGAAGTGCCCAACACACTGAGCAACGGGGCATCCATGGATGCAAATGTGTATGGCAAAATGTTGACATAAGCTGGATTGATTGGCACCGACAACGCACCATTGAACCCCTTGCAACCCATGAATGCAGCAGTTCCCACAAATGTGAGCGAGCTGTTAAAAGTTCCAACCGAATTGAGGATGTTGTTCAGATTCAAAGGACCCGTGAGACCGATGCAATTGAGGAATGCACCGAATCCAATCTTTTTCACATTGGGACCAATGTAAGAGCTTACGCCGTTCAACTGCTGGCAGACCAGTTTGACGCATCCAGCAAAAGACTGGACATTGATTTGGGTGACGGCTGCGGGAATGACCAAGTTTCCATTTGTGGCATTTCCCAAATTGATGCAGCCGTTGAACACAAAATGGTCAATCACCGTGAATGATGGATTGGATGGCAGAATGATTGAAGTTAACCCGCTGCAATTCAAAAATGCGGACGGACCAATGGAAGAAATGGTGGGACCCAATGCGACGGAAGTCAAACCAGTGCAATTCGCAAATGCGTTAGAACCAATTGATACCGTGGTATTCGCGCCATTGGCGAATGACACTGATTTGAGAGTGGATGACGACGCAAATGCATTGACCCCGACCGTTTTAATTTGATTTGAAATCACCAAATCACCCATCAATGAGACATTGTAATTGCTTGATGCGGTCTGAAATGGTCCAGTGACCCCTGCGACACTTGCATTGACGCCACTGGCATCGATGGTTCCATTACGCACATATTCGCCCGAAACGCCAAATGTGTTGTAGGTGTAGACCATGAACGTTTTTCCAGTGGCAGGCGCAACCGCCGGTTTAATGACCATGACATATTTTGCGTCATCCACGAATGTGACAGTACCAGTTTTGCTGGCACTCAGTAACAGAGCGAGATTGTCAGCCGTGTTGGCAACCTGATACAAAAACACAACAGTTTCACCGGACGACAGGTTTGCCCACGAATTGTTCAATGCGGCGGATTGCTCATATCCATAGTAGCGAATGGTGCTATAAAGGAAATCATACGTTTTGTTATCGGTGCCTGTTATGGTCAAAGAGCTGTTTCCATCGGCAACGGGCGCATTTTCCAAAACAGTGACTTTGTACTCATAACTGCCAACAATCTGCAGAGCTGCATTTGCAACTGCAATGTTGGCGTTGTTGGAGATAATGATCCCAGTTGCATACTGTGCCAGAGTGATGGATATGGGCAACCCAGGTCCAGTGTTTGAGCCATACGCTGTCATGGGAATTACCGCTGTGTTGGTAATGTCACTCGCAATTTGAAATCCGGCTGCAGGGGCACTGTTGTTTAAATTCTTGTACAATTGGCCGCCGTTCATCGCAATGTTGGTGGTGTCTCCAAACAACACATACGGCTGAACGGTTGGATTGCCAAGACTGTATGACCCTGTGTAAGTGTTGGTGTACAATTGTCCATAAACAAATGAACTAATGGTGGGAAAATAGTTCGAGGGCGATTGTCCATGCTGGGGGGCTGTGTATGATTGGACAGCGGTCTTAAACGCATTATTAGTAATGGCGGAGTTGTAAAGTTGCGCGATGATAAGGTAAATCGCAGCCAAGTATTGTTTATACAACACAACCCCATATTCGGCTCTTGCAGTTGTAAGGATGACCCCAGTTGCAGCTATTTTGCTTTGCTGATAGGCCGTGATTGCGCTGAGTCGATTTGCACCCGTCTGCGTGCCAATGGCGGCATCTCGACCAGCAACATATGCAATGAATGCAGGGCTAACCACATTTTGGACGAATAAGAGGTCAGTGGAAGTAGCAGATGGCAGAAATGCATTTATGGTGGTCAAACACTTAAACACATTGTCGCGAACAACGGTTTGCGTCACGGGACTAACCACGTCAGAAGATGGCGGATAATTCGCAAAGAATGAGTTTATTTCCGCCACCTGCAATGCCTCCTTTTTAGTTAGAAGGGCAGTGGTTGCAGCGGTGTAAGCCGTTGATGCGGTGGCAACAGTTTTGTCTGCGGCAAGGGCAACAAACGCATCCAATTGAGATTTATACCAGGCACTCTCATAATCCGGAAGGGTGGAAAACGCCGGAACAATGGAGGCTGAGGCTCCTCCAGTCGGGTTATTTAAAACAATGGCAAACAGGTTGTCCATGCGCAATCTGGCCCGAATTCCATTCAATTGTTCAGTGATGGAATCAGATGCATTTTGGGTGAGATTGTATGCATTAGATTCCGCCACAACCGCTTGGTCGTATGCTAAATTTAAGCTGTCGACCGATTCAATCAAATTTAACCCATTTGTGTCCAATGTTGCGCATTTGGTCGACAGGGTGACGGTCAATGCTGAGAACGTGGTTGCAAGATATTTCATGTAATTCTTTATTCCAGAAATGTCAAGATTGGGACCATACATGACGTAATACGCATCATAAACCGATTTCGCACACACACCGACATCCGTTTTGTCATGCACCGATGCAGCTGGATACACTCCAGTCGCAGAATATGCCGTTTGAGCAGCCAAATTTGCAGCTGCATCAGTGGAAGAATTGGGTGGGAGCTTGCTGGTTTCATACGCAGCAATCGCAGTCGCAACCTGTTGCAAAGTTGGAACCGGGCGAGCCGTCAAAAATTGTTGATACACGGTGTTACCTCCAGTGGTCAGGGGAGTCGCCACATTGGTCTGGAACCATGTGAGATATTGGGCAGCTGAAACGGATGTGGCAGGTGAAACGGGTTGTAGGGCATACAATGTTTGCCAACTGTTGTTTCCTCCACTTGGGTTTACTAACCAGTTGGTTAATATGAGCGCTGCATAATCTGCCAGATTTTTTTCAATGCGGGTCAGCTTAGTGGAGTATAACAAGGTGTTGTTCACAGCTTCCACAGAATTGGGGAAGGAAGGCAACTTATTGTTGTATTGATATGTTAAATAACCAACCGCATATGTTTCAATCTGCGTCTGGAGATATGCTAGAGTCAATGCGGTGGATTGAGTGGCAGCAGAAGCAGAAGCAGCAGCAGCAGCATAATTGCTCTTGGTTATGAAATCATTTATGGTGACCAATGTAGTTGTTTGAATTCCTGCAAGAGTTGTATTGCCGGCGAGGATGTCGGATTTTGTGAGAGTATAAGAAGCGTCCACCGAATTGTCACTCAATGGAGCTGATGCGATGAATGCAGCAACCTTCACATTTGTTGCGGTGTTGGCAGAAATCAAACCAGCGGGTAATGATTTTGAATATTTTGTAACCGCAGTGGTCAGAATTGCATTATCTGTACTCAATTGAGTGTTTGCAGACGTCAAACTTTTATTGCTGGCATCAAACTCACTCACAGCCTGGGGCAACTGATTGTTTTTCACATATTCATTAAGATTGATGTATTTTTGGTTGTCAGTGTATATCGGAATGGACTGAGTTGACAAATCCTGCGTGATGTGAGTGAATGCATTTGATGCACCAGTTAGCCCAAATGACCCGATTGAAATTCCGCCAGTAGAAGTGACTGACACGATTGTTTCATTGAAAATGCCAAGAGATGATGTTTTGATGTAATACGACCCAGCTTGGGCGACGGGAGCAGTGGTTCCATTTCCCATGTGCAACGTGTACGAAGTGTTGCCTGGATAGGTGGCTGGGGCCTGAGCCACAATTGAATAGGTGTTTGCAGTAGTTGGTGCCATACCAACGGAAGCTTCATTTGCCACAGCCACATAAGTTAGTTTTTGTTGAAATGCAGGGGAATAAATGACTCCTTGATAATTCACGTAAAACACTGTGGAGGTGTAAGCAGCGAGACCAGTTCCAGTGCCGCCGCCGCCGTTTAACACCATGTAGTATGCTCTTGCATCGGCCAACCTATCGTAGAAATACAGTGTGGGCACCAAGGTCGCGTTCGCAACAATGGTGTATCCCGTTGTGGATGAAGTGGGAACAGACGTCGATGCATTGTTGACCTTTACACCGTCGGTATTATTGTATCCAATGACCGTGAGTCGCGAAATGGAAATGGCACCAGTAGAGTCAACTTGGATGACTTTATTCGCATATTGGGTGGCATTTGTTCCTGTCGCCGTCTTAACATAGAACTGCACATTGGCACCAACGGTTGTCACTAAATTGGTTGGGCCGATGGCGACGCTAGCGGCGGTCGCATAATACAATTTGTTGACACCGGAAGAATTCACCACTCCATAAAATGGATTCGGACTAACATCAATCATTTGCGTCGTGTAAGGCAATGTAATCTCTTTGATGACGATTCCACTGAAATCACTGCCAGCTTCAATTGAAATGTTCGTGCCATTCACTGATGTGGACACATTCAATGCAGCCTGCAATGCATTATATGAATCGGTTTGTTGGGTGTCAATCAATGAATTCAAGGTGGTCAATGTGCTGACTGCAGCCTGATTAATTTGAGAATTTTTATCACCAGTTGCTGCATTATACCCCTTCAGTGCGCCTGGAATGCACACATCAACCCATTGTTTGGCGTCGGCAGCTTGCGTTTGAATCGCCAAATTGTCACCGCTTGTTCCATTATTCGTCAGCACGGTGAATCCTTGAAACTGTTGAATCGTGACATCCGTCACATGGGTGGCGGGAGTTGGTATCGTGAAATCAATGAGCGACGTTTGAACAATTGACGCAGCGTTTGCAGTGCCAGAATTGACGGCATTTCGGAACACGCTGCTGATTCTCAGGGTACCCGCAGCGCTGCCAAGGAGGGCAGTCCATCCATTTTCGACAAACACATTGATGTACAATTTCACATTTGACGGAACTGTTAGGCCAAAAATCAAGGCAGATGTGGCGATGTTTTTGGTGGGAGCACCCAAAAACGTGACAGAATTTATCTTCGGGCAGTCAAAGAATGCGTTGTCACCAAGGACATACAAGTATGCGCCCAATGTCAGTGCACCCGACAGACTGGAGCATCCATTGAATGCATTGGACCATATGTACTGCACGTTGTCCAGGTTCAATTTGCTTGCAATGTTGCTGCACCCTCTGAATGCGCCATCCAGGATGGAGGTGACATTGGATGGGAAATTCACCGATGTGAACCCACTGCATCCGTTGAAACAATTGGAATCAATCGTGTTGTACTGCGCCACATTTGGCAGCAACAACGATGTGAATGCTGCGCAATTCTTGAATGCCTCCACACCGATTTTCTGAATGTTGCGTCCAGTTTGCAGATCCAACGCGCCTGCAAATTTAACGCAACCCGTGAACGCGCTTGCGCCAATGCTGACAACGGAAGCCGGAATCAACAGCCCATTTGGAATGTTGTTGGTTGAACCAGTGATGGGCAAATACTGCAAACTGGTGTTGTTTCCAGTGTTGCTGGAAATGCCAGTCAGGCTGCTGCACCGAGCAAATGCGTTGTCGGGAATGATCGTGAAGTTGGCGTTCGACGGAAACACGATGGTTCCATTCAATCCAGAACAGTCTTGAAATGCACCCACACCCAGCGATTTAAGGCCCGGAGGAAAATACAAATGGTCGGTTAATCCAGAGCAACCCGAAAATGCGTAATCGCCAATCGTTTCGACGCTATTTTGGGCATACACCGAAGATGAGAACGACAAACTGCCCCTGAGGCCGTTGCACGACTTAAATGCCTCATTTCCAATGGTGCGAAGGGCTGACGCATTTTGCAAATTGAGACCCGAGATGCCTGCGCATACCCAGAATGCACGCGTGTCTATTGTCACCACGTTTTTGGGAATGGCAATTGAAGTTTGAATGGATGAGCAACCGTAGAAAGTCTCTATGTTCACCTTGACCAGATTTTGCAAGAGTTCGAATGCAACGATGTTGAGAATTGACGTGCACGAACGGAACGTTTGGTTTCCCATTTGAAACCGGGATAACTGGTAAGCTGTGACAATTGACTTCAATGTGCCGCTAGTGGCATTCAATGCCGCGTCCATGGCTGTGACGTATGTTGCAAGAGAGGTCTTAGCCTGGTTAAAGAAATTGGAAGCAGATGCCCAATCTGGATTTTGTGCTACACCCGCTGCCAGAGCAGTGCTCACGTCAGAAACATACTTGTAGATTGAATTTGCAGATGTCGCGGTCAATCCAACATAAGCCGAATAATTTGCATATTTGCTAGTCACCGCTTTCCAATTGGAAAGCACATTCGTGTTGCTGGAATTCAATGCGGACAATTCGTTCACAATTGTGTTGTTGCCTGGTGTGAAGGTTGGCACGGGATTAGAATTAGAAACTGTGGAGGGAATTGAATATGCAATAACCTGTGCAATCAAGGTTGACAATGAATTGTTAGTGGAAATGACTGCACCAACTGCAGTGGAAAATGAATTCCACGTCATTTGTGCGGAATGTGCCATGTTTGTGAAATCAACAGACGTGATGGCAGTGTTTGATTGAAACGCACCATTTAAAAAGGTTGCCGAAAGTGCGTTTTCTTTGACTGCGTTCAACTTTATCGTGAAAGTGGTGCTAGTGACAACAATGGTTCCAATGGAGTTAGGGTTGCCCTTATCATATATGGCCAAACCAGGGGTCACAGTGAGCAATGACGTAGGTGTTGCGCCGCCAGCTCCAGTCCCAGAGCCAGTATTGTATCCGACGCAATATGCTGGGATTCCATTTACTGTTGCAGTTGAGCCAGTGATTGAGACTGTCCCATCAACTTCGGACACATTGATGACTCCATTGCAAACTATGGCGGGTGTAAAATTCGCATTCTCTGTAGATATTCCTTTGGTTGAGTTCACCAATGCAACCAACGGGACATTTGAAACCGTTTCATCGTAATAATTGTCAAACACGTAAAACACATTGGTCGCATTGTAAAGTGACAATCTAGATGCGATGGCCACCACATTCAAAGAGCTGTTGGGTGTGTCTTTTGGGGTGACCGCAGCTGGAACTGGAATTGTTGCAACATTATTGCGGATGGCATCAGGAGTGAGTCCAGGCACAATGCATTCCGTGGCGCTGATTTTAAGGTAATTGAAATAATCACCCGCAAATTGAGAGATGCCAGTGAGGGTGCCCAGCGAGGACGATGACGTGCTGTTGGCAGCGATGGCAGCGAGCACACTTGTGTACGAAACGGCCTGGGGGACGAGGGCGGCGTTGGTTGTGGATGTGAGCGCAGTCCTCAATGCGGTTATTTGCTCAGCCGACACACTGGAGGTTGTCTCATAATTGATGGCAACCTGAACCGGAGCAGCGCTTGTTGCTGGAGGGGTGAACATGGTTTGCAGTTGAGTTGAAGTGGGAACGGAACCATTGAACACCACGGTGGTTGTGCTGGAAGCGCTAGTGGATGAAGGAAGAACGACCGCATTGCTAGAATAACTAACGGCCGCAGTTGGCATTAATACAATCAAGGGCGCTTCGGTGGTGGTGGTACCGGTGGTGCTTCTAGTCAAATTCAATGAATTGGAAGCCAACGGGGTGGTCAGTGCACTCACGTCCAGGTTGGTCAAATGCGTGAGGTTGGTCAACGAGTTTGGTTGCAGGGTGGTTGAAGCAGGAAGCGCCAATGAGTTAACTGGCAGATTGCCAAATGCATTGGCTCCAATTGTAACTGGTTGAGATGCGGTTCGAGTCGCAAAAACGATGCTTGCACTAGAAAGCGAGATGTTGCCACCACTGGGAATCGTGAATGCACCTTCTGCAATGGAAGTAACACCTGCTCCAATGGTAATGACAAGGTTTATTGTGGCAGTGCCTGAAATACCAGCAGCAGTCAACGCGGCTTGAAACGCACTTGCAAATGCATTTGAAGAGATGTTGATGGAGCCGACTGACACGTTGAGGGTGGGGTTGGACATGTTTTCGGTGGTTATAATTTTTATAAATATTATATTTTATAAAAATATTTCATTTTCATTTCCTTAATGTAATTCAAACATCGTGCATCAAATTTGCATGAAATTTGCATGCAATTATGCAATTAAATGCATTTAATATCAATCAAGGAGAACGATGTAAGATAAAATGATCTAGTCTGCAATGTGCACGGACCTCCATTTAGAGCACTATTTGTGATCCTCACAAGGCGCGAAACCCTGTCATAATTGTATGAATTCTCAAAGGCAGACACACCAATGGTTTTCATGTTCGGGGCATTTATTATTAAATTGCCGTTAAGTTTCCTTTGATTCATGAATGAATAATCTCTAATTTCTCTCATTGTGGTTGGGAATGTTAACGTTCCTGCTAATTCTCCCAATCCGTCGCCACTCGAGAATGCGGCATTCGATTTGCTAAATGCACCATACACCATTTCCGTATTCACGCCATTAATGGAGACAACTTCGCTTTGGTCGGAATCTACATAGTCTATTATCCGGACTTCGTACAAATTCTCATCCGTGTGCATTATGTGCGATGGTATAATCAATGCGTTTATGATGACCGTGCCATCGCCGCAGGCCAATCCAGTGATGGTTGCAACCCGCGTGGGAGCACCAGTTGCATCCAAAATGGAATTGTCAACCGAGGTGATGTATTTATACACCGACCATGAAATGAAATTTGCCGACGGAAGTTTGAACAACGCAGTCAATTGCGTTTTGCCAGCATCATTGGCCCACCCGTCATTGGTGCCGGTTATGATTTGCGCGGTGCTTGGCACCACAACTCCTTCAGTTCCAACGAGAGATAAACCGTTGTTTTGCTTCACCGAAAAATAAATTGTAGACAAATTCGGGCAATTCGTGCAAAAATTGGTTCCAATTGAAGTCAACCGGCTGTTGGATGCAGCCAGCGAAGGAACCATGTGCGATTCAAATGTGATGCTTCGAATGCCAGTTGCATGCAGCGCTTCTTTGCCGAGCGTGGTGACGTGTGCTGGAATCAACGCTTCCGTTGTCAGCCTCCATGCGCCTGAATGATCCAATTTGGACGGATTTTTAAGAACGAGCACGGTGTCGCTTTGAACCGACGCAACGGTTCCAACGTATTCTCGCGTGGCCCCGCTGGAGGTGTAAATCATGTACCCAGGAAGTATGGCTGCAACGAATGCGGTCCCACTGCCGTTCACGGTGGTGGTTGCGGTGGAGCATGATATGGTTCCGGTCTGAGCCGCCACTGCCACATTTCGCGACATATTGGAATTGGAATTTGTGACTGTGTTTATGGTGGTCAGCGCACTGCACGATTTGAAACACCCGTCCGAAAAAACGGCGTTCCATGTGTTGTTGCTGGACAACCGAACCGACGCCAGTCGCGGGCAGCTGGCAAATGCATTTGCACCCATGTATTTCGGCGCCGTGGTCGCATTTGCCGTTTGGGCTGCATTGGACAGCGTTATGCTGCCGAGATAATCCTGCGTGGTGAGAGCATTTGCCGGCGTCGCGAGCGTTGCGCTCTGCGTGATGAGCTGGGCCATCGTTTTCGGAGCCCCAATGCTGGAACCCGCTAAAGTTTGTCTAGTGGTGAGGGTCTTGGTGGGAAGAATGCCCTTGCCCTGAGTGAATAAGTTGGCAGTGGTTATGTTTTTTGAAATTGAATTCTTTGGATCCCAGCCCTTTTCTTCCAGCCCAATTATGGAGACATTGGCGCTTGTGGCGGCAAAGCACTGGTCTTCCAGCGTGAGTCGGTCGGATGTTATGAACGCATTGATGGTGGCAATGTGGCGCGTGAGCGTGTTGTTGGCGAATGCCTTGCGCTTTATTGTCAGGTTGTGAAATGGATGCACGTCATGCTGCACATACAAGTTGCTCTTAAAACGGGTAGCAGTTGCAATCATTTGTGGATGGTTTGGTTCGTATATATACAATCATTTTTTATAATTATTTTTAAATATAAAAAAACTTTCAACTAGTTTCTGACAATCAAGATGCTGTCATTGAAGCATCAGCATAAACATCAACAAATGCATTACCGTTTAATCCATCACCGTAAGCAACTGAATACCAATAATTATCAGCAGCACTATGTAGTTCCGACAATATGGATGCGGTGATTGGCAGTGTCTGCAACGACAATTTTACCGGATGCAATTGCGATTCCAAATGGATTATTAAATTGTCCAGTGCCCATGCCGCTTGTGCCGAAACTTCTTATATGCCCTCCAGCACTTGTAAATGATTGTATGCGTTTATTGTTAGCGTCTGCAACATAAATGTTGCCAGTTGCATCAATTGCGATTCCGCGTGGTGAATCAAACTGTCCATTGGACACACCAGCTGTGCCGAATTTACTTACATACTCTCCAATACTAGAAAACACTTGGATGCGATTAAGTCCTTCGGAAACGAGAATGTTGCCAATTGCATTAATAGCGATTCCGAATGGATAATTAAACTGTCCATTGTCGGAACCAACTGAACCGAAACTTCTTATATGCCCTCCAGCACTAGTAAATGCTTGGACGCGGTGATTGTTAGTGTCTGTAACATAAATGTTGCCAGTTGCATCAATTGCGATTCCGCGTGGAGTATCAAAGTTTCCATTGTTTGTGCCGCTTGTGCCGAAACTTCTTATATGCCCTCCAGCACTAGTAAATACTTGGATGCGATTATTACCACTGTCGGCAACATAAATGTTGCCAATTGCATTAATTGCGATTCCAGATGGATCCATGAACTGTCCATTGGCTGAACCTTGTGAACCGAAACTTCTTATATGCCCTCCAGCACTAGTAAATACTTGGATGCGATTATTAACAGTGTCTACAACATAAATGTTGCCAGTTGCATCAATTGCGATTCCGCGTGGAGTATCAAAGTTTCCGTTGGATGAACCTTGTGAACCGAATGTGCTTAATGTGCTTAATGTGCCGCTGGACACGGTCTCTGCGCGCTCAATTGCGGGTGGAAGGACCGTAAGCACACTCGTCATTACTTTTCCATCAGAAGAAACCACAACCCATGTTCCATTGCCATATGCAACTGAGGACCAACCATAATCACCCGCGCTTATTTCTGAAGTCCAAGCGATACCATCGGGACTTGTCATTACTCTTCTTGAACCATTGGAAGAAATGGCAACCCATGTTTCATTGCCATATGCAACGGAGGTCCAACTATTCGTAGCCACATTACCCGGAGTGGTTCTGGGAGTCCAAGTGATACCATTGGGGCTTGTCATTACTCTATTTCCTGTACCATTGTTCGCAACAGCAACCCATAATCCATTACCATATGCAACGGAGGTCCAATCATTATCAGCCGCGCTGGTGCTGGGAGTCCAAGTGCCACCATTGGAACTTGTCATTACTCTATTTCCTGTACCATTGTTCGCAACAGCAACCCATAATCCATTACCATATGCAACTGAGACCCAACTATTAACAGCAGCAGCGGTTCTACCGGTCCAATTAACACTATTGTCACTTGTCATTATTCTATCACCATAACCCACATAAGTCGCAACAGCAACCCATAATCCATTACCATATGCAACTGAGCTCCAATCGTGATTACCTATACTAGTTCTACTCGTCCAAACCAAACCATCGGGGCTTGTCCAAAGTAAACCGAAAGTTCCAACAGCAACAAATACATCACCGTTTAAACCATTGCCGTAAGCAACTGACATAGGAGAACCTGATACTGATACGCTCGTCCAATGAATGCCGCCATCGATGCTTGTCATTACTTTATTATTTCCGACACCACTAGGCGCAACTGCAACCCATGTTCCATTACCATAGGCAACTGACCTGAAAGAATAACCAGCAATACCATTTCTGAGAGTCCAAGCGACAACTGTCAACGTGTCCGTTATGGGGGCACTACTTCCAGCCCCGGATGTTTGAGTGGCAGTTATGGTGCTGGTTCCGACGGCCTTCATCAGTGTAATTCTGCCATACACTGATGCAACCGCAGTGTCTGAACTGGTGTAAGCCGTTTTGCCCGTTGCAACTAAATCATACACATCTACTTTTCCTTTTCCACCCACGACAAGTCTGGTTCCGTCCGAAGAAAGCATGGAATTGAATTGCATGGAGTCAGTAGTTCTATTTTGGATGGTGCGATTGTTGATGACGGGCACGTATACGCTTCCGTTCCAACGATGAATTTCCACATCTCCACGAGTGCCACTGTTGCCTTCACGACATAATGAAATAAAATTTCCATCAGCAGATGTGGTTATGTAGTACACGTCGCCAGCAAGGGATAAATTGTGAGCCAGTGTCCAAACACCAGACACCTTTGTGTATCTAGATACATTGGGGCCAATGTGAATTATGCACACTTTCCCATCCGCTGAAATTGCACAGGAATTTGCTGCGGACGATATCCAATTGAAATTACAGACTAATGAAGCATCCCACGTCGTGCCATTCCATTCATAACACATGTATTTGGCGGCATTGCCGTTCTGCCTTGTGGGAGCTGCCAAAACTGCCAAACCACTCGCAGATATGCCAATGGGATGAAAATACCCATAGTTGTACAAAGGGTCAGTGTCAGTAATAGTTTCACCTCTCGGCGTCCAAGTTGTGCCACCGTCATCGGAACGATACATTCTAAGTGTTCTATCTGACACAGCCATGGTTTTACCATCTGCGGAAAGAACGACATTGGGTCCTTGTGTAAGTAGTTGCATAGTTGACACTCTGGACCAGTTTATGGGACCATAAGTTGGAAGAGCCGGATTCGTTGTTTGTGCGGTGGTTTTATTCACATCATACTTGTAAACATTGAGCAATCCTGCAAAGCCTCCTAAACCAGTCTGAACAGTTGTCAAAAGTGTTCCATCTGCCGACATAGAAAATGTATTATTACCTGCAAACCATCCAAGTGCATGTACATAAAACAATCCAACTCCTGCATACTGGCCGTTAGCGGTTCCAGTGATGTCGCCACCGATTTGGGTCCAGACGTTGCCTATCAGTTTATACATTCTAACAGTTCCTGTACTAGTTCCAAGGACAATTCCAATTGTGGTTCCATCGGCGGAAATCCTCACCAAATTTGCAATATTCCATTCAGCCGTTGTGAGGCCCGTAAATGATTGTCCTACTGTAGTGATTGAATTTGAAGTGTATGAAATTTGCATTGTGGAAGTGGGTTCAGGCAGTACAAATGTGCCATCTGCCAAAAACTTCGTGCCGACCGTGAAGTTGCTGAGCACAGGCGGCGGGTCAAAAAACACTTGCGATGTGTAATTGCTTGTGCCTGCAGTCGCATTTCCAACTGCAACCACATAGAATGAAGTAGTCAGGTCGGCGGTGTAATAAGGCACGG
>Ga0315288_10000820_pt1 | contig 39606 bp, 23 predicted proteins | sample YL17G11_20_MG_FD_203454 | JGI IMG/M metagenome (GOLD analysis project Ga0315288, IMG submission 203454) | Sediment microbial communities from Yellowstone Lake, YNP, Wyoming, USA - YL17G11_20 | ecosystem: Environmental > Aquatic > Freshwater > Lake > Sediment | place: USA: Wyoming | collected...
CGAAGAGCCAATCGAGGAGTTCACAATCTGGTTTGATTTCGGCCTATATGAGAATTTGACCATAACAACGCCGGACCCGCCGGCAAGCAGTTGGAATGAGATTATCGTTCAGCCGGAACCATATCTTCAGGATGACGGCTTCTACGATGCGGTTGCCGTGGATTTGCCAATTGCCATAAGCGAGGGGGTCCCGGGTTTTGCAGTCCGTTTCAACTGGCTTGGCCAGGGCGACCCGGGGCCGCAATTCTACGAGATAATCAACCCCGTTACTTTTGAAACAATCGACTCCGGCTGGACTGTACCCGAACCAGCAACTTTAGCGATATTCATATTGGGAACAGCTTTGCTGAAAAGAAAAAGGTCATAGGAGGTATTTCAAAATGAGAAACAGAATGAACAAAAGGATTGCACTCTTTCTATCGGCATTGCTTTTAACCTGTGTCACTTCAGAGGCAAAATATGGTGGAGGAAGTGGAACATCATCCGATCCATATTTAATAAACGATATAAATACTCTTATACAGCTAAGTAAAAGTCCGGGACACTGGGATAAATGTTACAGATTTAGTGCTGATATCGACATGGCCGAGGACACAAATAATGAATTCAAAATTATTGGTGGCTTCGTCGTAAACAGGCCCAGAGATATCAAAGTCGATAGTAATGAGAAAAAAGTCTATTGGGCCGATGATACGTTTTCATGTATTTACCGCACTGATACAGATGGCGGAAATATGGAGACTGTAATCAGCAAAGAAATAGCACTGCCCGTATCAATCGATCTTGACGTTAAAGCCAAACGAATCTACTGGAGCAATTTCAGAAATAAGAGTATACAACGTGCTGATTTGAACGGGAGTAATGTTGAAACTGTTGTAAGCAGCAATGTGAACAACCCATACGGCATTGCGTTGGATACAACCAGGGGCAGGATTTACTGGGTAGAGCCATACGATAACCAAATCAGGAGTACGAATCTCGATGGAATGGATTTAAGAATTATCAACGGACCACGTTTTTCGTGGGGAATAGCCATAGATGAGATAAACGGCTTTATCTACTGGTCTGAATCAGGAAGAATAGTCAGAAGCAATTTAGATGGGACATCACCCAAAGTCGTAGTTTCTAACATTAGCCACCCTTACGGAATCGCATTAGATATATCTGCTGGGAAAATATACTGGGCCCAGTTTGAAGGAGTGTATTATGCAAATCTTGATGGAAGCAATATAGTTAACCTAGCTCATTTTTCACTCGATTATATGTATAATATCGGCTTGGGTTTCTCCGGCCCGGATGTTTACTGGACTAATCTTAGCCTAATTTTCAAACTTAATTCTTCAACAAACTATTTCATCAAGAACTGGACCACTGGCTCTTTTGATGGAGATGGGCATAAGATTTCCAATCTTAATTTAAAGGTGGATAGCGATAGTATGGTTGGTTTTTTGGGGATGATGGGGACAAACGGCGAATGTAAAAACATTGTCCTGGTAGAGCCAAATATCACCGCTTTAGCATCATATTGTGTTGGGTCATTAGCTGGTTCCAGCAGGAATATCACTAATTGTGCCGTTCTTGGCGGAAATATCCGAGGCAGCGAAAATGTCGGCGGCCTGGTGGGCAGAACTTCCGGGACAATCAAGAACTGCAGTACTACTGCCGTAAATGTCAGCGGAAATACCAGCGTCGGCGCTCTTGTAGGAACAATTGATGGAATGTATGCCGGAACAATCGAAGAGTGTCGGAGTGACGGCAATGTCTTCGGCAACAGTCAGGTTGGAGGTCTTATGGGAGACAGTGGCGGATATGTTCGGAATTGTTATTCCACCGCAAATGTCAGCGGAAATAGCGCCGTTGGCGGGTTTATAGGTTTTGGATGGGGCAGCGTTGAAAATAGTTACAGCCAGGGAAGGGTAACCGGAACTACAGATACTGGCGGATTTCTGGGTAAAAACCAAGGTGTTGTCAGCAATTGTTTTTGGGATATCGAAACAAGCGGACAGGCTTCAAGTGCCGGCGCTGCGACGGGTAAGACAACTGCTGAAATGAAGACGCAAAATACCCTTGAAAGTGCCGGGTGGGATTTCAATACGCCGGTATGGGTGATGTGGGATGGTCACGAGTATCCGTGGTTAGCGTGGGAGCATCAGCCGGTGGAGGTAAACGGCATCAGCGTTGTAGAAAGAAACCGCGTGGGGCGCACTATGTTTCGGTACGTTTGCAGGTTGGGATTGAAGAGTACGAGGTCGATAAATATCTGGGACGTAAATGCGGAACTGACAAATGTTCCCGAGAATGTTACAATTGTGGATGGGAATGTGGGGTGTGCTTTTATAGAGCCGTTCGGAACGGCGGAGAGTAATGACACATTCGAGATAGAAGTTGACCGGTCAACGCTGATTGAGCCGGCAGAGATGACGTGGCATATTTCTTACAGTTACGACGACGGCACCGGCCGAACGATATATGAAACAGCCACCTCAACGACCATTTTCGAGCAAACCGCTGATATCACCGGCGACGGAAAAGTTAATATTGATGACCTGGCTTTGCTTGTAAGTAAGTGGTTGTGGCAGGGCCAGCCGGGCGAAATTATCCAGGATATTCATCAGGATGGCCGGGTTGACCTTCTGGACCTCTGCGAACTGGCGACGAACTGGGCCGGGCAATAATAAAAAGGGCCGGCCGACACCATGGATGTTTGGGAGCAAAGTTGACTGGGTTTTACGGCCTGTCTCGAAAAATTGATACTGGTAAGCAGACGAGGGTAAAGGATTATCGGGGCGTAAATGGTCGGGGGATAAAGACACGCTGGGCCTTTCGCAGACGTCGGCGATTCCGCTCGGAGGGCTTTTCATAATAGGCATTGCGTTTCATATCTCTGACTAATCCTTCCTTTTCACAGAGCTTCTTGAAACGTCTCATCATTTGTTGAACCGATTCACCCGTACGCGACTTGACTTTCAGCATATTTAATTACCTTTTCTGACTCCTGATACCGCAATCAGCACAATATTAATACTTCAGTTCATTACCAGTCCAAACATAATAGTTTACCCAGTCCCCGGATTTTTGCAAGAGGAATTTTTAATGATTTTTCGGCAGATTTTCGGTCTTGATTGTAAAACAGGCGTAAATATGGTAAGATACGTAAAAATTTGGAGGTATTTGCAGATTGGAAAAACTGCGTGAGACGATAAGAGTACGAAAAGAACGTGCCGTCCTTGTTGGGGCGGTGCTGCCGGGCACAAGGGATTACGACAACTTAGCTGAGCTTGCCGCACTTGCAGAAAGCGCAGGGGCGATTGTCATCGACAAATTTCAGCAGAAAATGCGCAGGATAAATCCCGCCCTGTACATCGGCAAAGGCAAGGCGGAGCAGCTGGCAGAGCGCGTAAAACACCTGAAAGCCGACGTTGTGATTTTCGACAAAGACCTTATGCCGCGTCAGATTCGTGAGCTTGAGGAGATTCTCAAAATCAAAGTCATTGACCGCAGCGAGCTGATTCTGGACATTTTTGCAACAAGGGCAAAGACAAAACAGGCAAAGGTACAGGTCGAGCTTGCCCAGCTTGAATATACTTATCCGCGACTTACACAGTTGTGGTCTCACCTCGATACGGTCGCCGGGGCGGGAGGCGCAACGGCGGCAGGGGCGGTCGGAGGCATCGGCACAAGAGGACCGGGCGAGCAGCAGCTTGAAATCGACCGCCGATTAGTCAGTAAACGCATCATAGAGCTGAAACGCGACCTTGAGGTAATCGACAAACGAAAGGTACGTGAAATCGACGGCAGAAAGGGAATGTTCAAAATCTGTATTGTCGGCTATACGAACGCCGGCAAGAGCACGCTTATCAATGCCCTCACCGGCTCCGACGTGCTTGTCGAAGACCGGCTGTTTGCAACGCTCGATACCCGCACAAGGAAATGGACGCTTGGCAGCGGCTCAGAAGTCCTGATTAGCGACACGGTCGGCTTTGTGAAGAATCTGCCTCATCAGTTAGTGGCCTCATTCAAGGCAACGCTCGAGGAGGCAATCAACGCCGATTTGCTTTTGCATATTGTCGATACCTCCAGCGCCGAGGCCTTGAAGCAAATCGAATCCGTCAACGCCGTCTTAGCGGAGATTGGCTGCGGCCAGAGGCCGATGCTGCTTGTCCTTAATAAGGCCGATGTCATCAGCACGCTATCGATGCTGGATATGCTCCAGACGCTATACCGCGATGCGGTTTGCATATCAGCCAAGACCGGCTATGGACTCGACCGGCTGACGGAAAGCGTCCTCGGAAAATACAGGGGCTCCGACCTTTTGGTGCGGGTTGTAGCCAGCCAGGCAAACGGAAAAATCCAAAGTTTTCTGCGGGCTTACGCCGAAATCGTCAGCGAGCAATATTTGGACGGAAGCGTCATCATCGAAGCGCGGCTTGGACAAAACCAGTTGCCGGAGCTGAAAAAGCGACAGCCCGAAAGCGTCGAGATAATTCAGGGCTGAACCGGCAGGATTTGGTACTCCAATGGAGAAACGAACCGTGCGTAAATCCGCAGTGAGTTCTCTCTGCTTTTTGATAGTCGCCTCGATTGCCGCTGCGGCATTATCGCGCACTTACACCAATCCCGTAGGCGGGCCCAACCTGCGAATGGGCGACCCCTTTGTCCTGCGCTACCGTGACAATTACTACCTTTACGGCACAAGCGCAGGCGACGGCTTTAAGTGCTGGACATCGAAAAATCTGGTGGATTGGCGGCCGGTCGGATATGCCTGGCGCAAAAGCGCCGACTCGTGGGGCAAAAAAGATTTTTGGGCACCCGAAGTGATTCGTTACCGCGACAAGTTTTATATGATATACAGTTGCACCGGCGCCGACAAGAAGGGATACCGCCTGTGTCTTGCCGACAGCAACAAACCCGAAGGGCCTTTCGCCGACCTGCACGCCCCGCTGTTCGACATCGACTGGTCGTGCATCGATGGGCACATCTTTATGGACGACGATGGGACGCCATATCTATTCTTCGACAAGGTGGGCGTCGCAGGCGAACCCTGGGCAAAACCTTCCACAGGATATATGTACGGGATAATCTATGCCGCCAAACTCAAAAATGACCTGTCGGGGCTTCTCGGCGAGGCGCTGCTGTGTGCGCAGGCAGACCAGCAATGGGAAAACCCCAAAAGTATGAACAGCCGATGCAACGAAGGCGCATTCGTATTCAGGCACGCCGGCACTTACTATATGACGTACTCCGCCGGCCATTACGCCGACCCAAACTATGGAATCGGCTATGCGACGGCGTCGGCGCCGCTTGGCCCCTGGGCAAAAAACGCCGCCAATCCGCTCGTGCAAAAAGTTGCCGCAGCCGGTATCTCCGGCCCAGGCCATAATTCCATCACCACGTCACCGGATGGAAACGAGCTTTTTATGGTTTATCACGCACACGCAGATGCGAATCGCCCATCCGGCGAGCGCTGCGTCAACATTGACCGACTGGTATTCGATGACGCCGGAAACTTACGATTGATTGGTCCCACTCGCCGCCCCCAGCCAATGCCCTCCGCCGATTAATGACGAATGTTGTTGCAAACCTGCCGGTTTGTCATTCTAATATGTCCCGATGTTCAAGAACATTTCAATAATCGGTGACGGCGGAATGGGCACGGTGCTGGCGATGCTGCTGGCGGGAAAGAATCCCGATATATCGTCGGTTCGGATTTGGGGCTATGACGCAGAGCAGTTGCAACAGATAGAGCGTAACCGCGAGAACAAAAAGTTTCTTCCCGGCCATAAAATGCCTCGAACGATTCGTTTTGAGCCGAGAGACGGCCGCATTATGCAGGATGCCGACTTGATTATCTCGGCTGTGCCTTGTCAGTTTATGCGGACTATCTGGACGCGACTGAAAAAGTATGTACCCGGGGATGTCCCGATATGCTCGGTCACAAAAGGAATCGAGGACGGCACGCTTTTACGCCCGACACAGATAATCGCCGAAGTGCTCGGCGCTGTCGATGCGCCGGGTCTGGCCGTGCTTTCAGGTCCTACCATTGCCGATGAGCTCGCAAAGAAACTGCCCGCCACGGCCTGCGCCGCATCAGCCGACGAGGGTCTTGCCAAAAAAATCCAGCAGACCTTCAGTACGCCGTGGTTTCGCGTCTATACAAACGCCGATGTCCTCGGCGTCGAATTGGCGGGCGCTATGAAAAATATCATTGCAATCGCCGCAGGTATAATAGACGGCGTCGGGGCAGGCGATAACGCAAAGGCGGCGCTTTTATGCAGGGGTCTTGCCGAGATAAGCCGTCTCGGTGTCGCTATGGGCGCAACGGTCCAAACCTTCGCGGGACTTACGGGCCTGGGCGACTTAGTCACAACCTGCATCTCGCCGAAAGGCAGAAACCGCTCCTTCGGCGAACGAATCGGTAAAGGCCAAACCGCGAAACAGGCCCAGGCCGCCACCGAATCAGTTATAGAGGGTATCGCCACCTGCAAAGCCGTTTATGAAGGACTTGTCCCCAAATTCGGAGTCGAGATGCCCATTACGCAGGCCGTCTATGAGGTCATCTTCAGGAATAAGCCGGTCGGAAGCGCCATCGCTGATTTAATGACTCGCCGACTCAAGGCCGAATCCACTGGCAATTGACCTCGCCGCAAGCAAGTCGCGGTTTTTTCGTATAATAATTCTTGATTTTTCAACACCCGAAGATACCATTGTATTCACATCGGGCTACGGCGGGGCGCTTCGCCCCGACGAGTCAGGGCGGTTAGCTCAGGTGGATAGAGCGCCTGCTCGACACGCAGGAGGTCACAGGTTCAAGTCCTGTACCGCCCAGTCTTCGTTCGCCGCTTTGTGGCGAATGAGGACTGCTACGGCATAGCGGCGTAAGCCGCGAAGCCGAGCTTATTTGAATAATCAAGTGCGGCGAACTACGCCTTGGCAAGCCATCAATATGGGATTCCATTATGTTTATGTACTTCGTAGTATTACAAATCCCCAACGATACTACGTAGGTATGGCCGAGGACCTTGAAGGTCGCTTAAAGAAGCATAATGCCGGTCAATGTAAGCATACGTCGAAGTTTATGCCGTGGCGGATTGAAACAGCGACAGCATTTCGGTCGAAAGGAAAAGCGGTTGCATTTGAGAAATACCTGAAAAGTCACTCCGGCCGTGCTTTTTCCAGGAAACATTTCTGAGTATGAGTGCCTACCTTACATAAAAGAAATAAGAGGCGTACCGGCCAGTCATAAGCCCTTCCCACAAGAGGGTTTTATACGCAATCCCGCAATTTTATGCCTCTGTTTCGTACCTCTCAGCGAAACAATAGTCCTATAAAATCTTTGTGCTTGAAAAAGAATGGGGGAAATGGTAGAAAAGCGGAGCGGTGGAGTGGAATGTCTTTTCACTTCTTTGCAAAAAGGAAACTATAGCGTTTTAGGACGGCGTTTGCAGGTTGTCAATGGATTCTGACGGCAAAAAAAGCGACTCGACAAAATCGGGGGCCGAAGAAAAGTTTGTCCCCACCTGCCCTATATGCGGCGAGAAACACTGGCCTCATCATCCATTGGTCCCGTGCTTCAACAAGAATAAGGCCAAGGCAGAGGCAAAGGCAAGGGCGATAGCCGAGAAGAAGGCGTTCGCCGAAGCCAAGGCCAAGGCAAAGGAGCAGGCACGCGCGGAAAAACTGGCGCTCGCCGAGGCAAAGGCAAGGGCCAAGGCCGAGACAAAACTCCAAAGACAGGCATACGAGACCGCGCTGGCGCGCAATGAGGAAGAAATCAGAGAGCTTTCTGCCGCTAAAGCCGAAGCCGAGAGAATCGCACAGGCAGAGGCAAAGGCAAGGGCGGTCGCCGAAGAAAAAGCCAGGACCGAAGCCGAGACGCGGGAAAGAATCGAACGCCAGACACAGCAAAAGCTTGAGGAAAAGACAAAGGCCTTTACTGAGGCGACTGAAGAGGCGCGAAGAAAAGTTCAGCTTGAGGTCGAGACCAGAAAACAGGCCCAGGAGAGACTCAGACCCGAAACAGAGGCAAGAATACAGGCGCAGGAGAATCTGCAGGCAGAGATACAGGCACGAATTGCCGCCGAAGAACAGGCGCGCATCGAGGCCGAGAAACGCCGGCAGACCGAGACCTCGCTACAGGAAAAGATTGACGCCCTTACCCGCGCCTTGGCAGATATAGAGGAGAAACTCAGACCCGAAACCGAGGCAAGGATACAGGCGCAGGAGAATCTGCAGGCAGAGATACAGGCACGAACCGCTGCCGAAGAACAGGCGCGCATCGAGGCCGAGAAACGCGAGCAGACCGAGACCTCGCTACAGGAAAAAATTGACGCCTTTACCCGCACGTTGGCGAATATAGAGGAGAAACTTCAGGCCCAAACCGAGGCGGCAAATCAAGTTCAGCACAAAGCAGATGGACTTGCAGGCCTGCTCAGCGAAGTGCAGCGCAAGCTTCAAGTTGAATCGCAGACCCTTACACAGACACAAGAGAAACTGCAAATTGAAACCGACAAGCGAATTACCGTCGAGCAGCAGTTGCGACAACAGACGGAACTGCGCGCAAAGGCCGAAGCTCTTGCCGAAGAGGCCCACCGCAGAACGGCTCTCGAATTGCAGGCAAGGGCGCAAGCGGAACAGGCCGCAAAGGCCGAGCTTGAAGAAAAGGCAACACAATTCGGCCAGGCCGTTGCCCGCGCAGAGGAAAAAGCAAAAAATCTTGCCGATGATTTATCGCGTGCCGAAAATGAAGCAGCCGCACAAACCCGGGCCAGAGAACAGGCAGAACACAAGGCCGGACAATTGGCGCAGGTCCTTACCCAAACAGAACAAAAACTGGCCGCCCAGCTTGCGGCAACTGTACAAGTACAGGAGCAGGCAAAAGCCGAAACACAGGCAAGATTGGCCGCGGAGGAAAAAGAGAGAAAGGAAACGGAGGAACGAGCAAAGGCGCAGGCGTTTGCCCAGGCCGAGGCAAAGGCCAGGGCCGAGATGCAGCAGCAGTTGCGCTTGCAGGCGGAAAAGGCAGGCCAGGCCGAAAGACAGGCAAAAGTCGAATCGGAGGAAAAAGCCACGGCGTTCGGCCAGGCCATTGCACTTGCTCAGGAACGCCTGCGAATCGAGTCCGAAAAAGCAGCCGATGCACTGGAACAATTAAAGGCGCACGCACGGGCGAAAGAGCAAGCCGAGCAAAAAGCAGCACAATACAATCAACTTGCGGATGACTTGAGAATTAAGCTGGAAACAGAGACAAAAACCAAAGCGGAATTTCAGGACCGGCTTAACGCAGTAACCCAGGCGAAAGAGCAGGCGGAGAAAATGTCCGGGGCAAATGCAGAAAAAGTTGCCGAGTTACAGAGCCGGCTGGAATCACAGCTTCACGCCGCTTCACAACTTCAGGAGCAGCTCAGGCAGCAGACACAGGCAAAATCGAAGGCCGAGCAGACCGCGCAACGCGAAATCGAAGAACGCGCAAAGGCACAGGCCAGGGCCGAGACGTCCGAAAAAGCAAAGAACGAGGCGGAAGAAAGAACAAAAAAGGAAGCGCAGTTGCGAGCCGATATTGAACAGCGCACAAGGGCCGAGCTGGAAGAGAAGGCCAAGGCGTTCGGCCAGGCCGTCGCAACCGCGCAGGAAAAGGCAGCCAATTACCAGCAGGCGTTAAAAGAATCGCTCGAAAAGCTCGCCGCCGAGGTCAAGGCGAGAAACGAGGCGCAGGGCAAGGCAGCCGAGTGTGCCGATGCGCTCGCTCAAACAAAGAAAAAACTGGAAGGAGAAATCCAGGCAAAAGCCGAACTTCACCAAAATCTCATTGCCGAAAAACAAGCACGACAGCAAATCGAACAGCAACTCGTAAAACTGGCCGAGGAAAAGACAGCCGCGCAGGCGACAGCCCAAACCGAGGCAAAGGCAAGGGCCGCAGCAGAGCAGGCCCTCAATATGGAGGTTGCGGAAAAGGCAAAATTGCAGGAGCAGTTGCGTCAGGCGGTTGAGGACAGAAAATCGGCGGAAGAGCACGCGGCCCGGCAAACCGAGGCAGCCGCCAGGGCAGAAAAGACGGCGCATTTTGAGGCGCAAAGACGCTCGCAGGCCGAGGCGATTGCGGCAGCCGCTGAAAAAGCCAGGGCGCAAGCCGAAGAAAGAGCAAAAGCCGAATCGCAGAACAGAGAAAAAGTCTTCCGCGAGATTGGCGGCGAGCTTGAAGAAAAGGCAAAGGCGTATGGCCGAGCGGTTGCCGCCGCAGAAGAAAAAACAAAATTCAGCGAAAGGCAAATCGTTGCTCTTGAGGAAAAACTCGAAACCGAGGCGCACAATGTCACGCAAATTAGTCAGCGGCTTTCAAACGAGCAGCAGGCAAAGAGCGAGGCGATTACCCAGGTCGAACGACTTAATGCGGAACTGGCTGATGTACAAGATAAGCTTCGTACCCAGGCCCAGGCGACAAGCGAGCTTCAGGAAAAGCTAAAGGCCGAAACCGCTGTACGCGCAAAAATGGAAAAGGTGGCCCAGCTTGAGGCCGAGAAGAGGGCATTGCTCGAAAGACGGCTCAAAGAAGCAACTGACTCGCGGGCTGAACGGCTGGCGCGACTCGAAGCAATGGCAAGGGCCAAAGCACAAACCAGGGCCGATGAAGAGGTGATTGCAAAGGCCAAGGAGCAAATCGACGTCGAGGTCGAGGCCAGAAACCGGCTCCAACAGCAGCTTGCGGAGGAAATCGAGGCAAGACGCAAGGCGGAGGAAAAGGCGCAGGTCGAGGCCGAGACAAGGGCGAAGGCACAGGCGTTCGCCGAAGCAGAGGCAAGGGCCAGAGTCGAGTCGGAGGCGAGAATAAAGGCAGAGGCACAGGAGAAATTAGCCGTCGAACAGCACGCAAGGGCGGAATTGGAAAACAAGGCCGATGAGCTTGATCGGCAAGCAACCAGGGCCGAAGAAAAGGCCCGGCTGGTCGTCGAGACGCTCAAGAAGACGGAGGAAAAACTTGCAGCCGAATCGAAGGTGAAAACCGAAATCGAAATAAAGACCGCTGAATACCAGGTCATCTTGCAACAGTTACAAAAGCAGTTGCAGGTGCAATCTGAGGGATTGGCCAAAACGGGACAGCGGCTCAAGGGGCAGGCCGAGACAAACAGACAGCTTGAGGAACGGCTGAAGGTCTATGCCGAGCAGATTGCCGAGGCAGGCAGAAAAATCGAGACGCAGACAAAAGACCGGCTTCAAGCCGAGGAACGGCTCAAGAGCGAAATGCAGTCGAGATTGCGGGCTGAACAGAAAATGCAGCTTGAGACCGAAGAGCATATCAAAGCCAAAAGCCGCGCCGAGGCCCTTGCACAATCGGCAGCACAGGCCGAGCAAAGGGCCAAAGCCGAAACCCAGGCGAGAGGCGCTGTCGAACAGCAGACAAAAGCGGAGCTTGAACAGAAAGCAAAGGACTATGGACAGGCGGTCGCCGCAGCCGAAGAAAGGGCAAAGCATCTTGCCGAATCGCTTGCCCGCGCCGAGCAGTTGACGTTGCAGGAAACCGCCGCCAAAACCCAATCGCAAAAGCAGGTACAGGAATTGGCCGGTCGTCTCGAAGAGGCGGAAAGGAAACTCCAGACGCTCGGCCAAACGACGGCGCAGGCGAATGAGAAACTCAAAGCCGAGACCGAAGCAAGAACAAAGGCGGAACAAGCCGCTCGCGCCGAAGCCGAACAAAAGGCAAGGGCACAGGCGGCTGTGGATATGCTTAAACAGGCAAGAGCCGAGGCGGAACAAAAGGTCGCATCGGCCCTCGAACAGGCGGCCAAGGTCGAGCAGCAGGCAAGACAGCAACTGCAGCAGCAGTTGACAATTTTCAGACAGACGTTGTCCGAATTGCAGGATAAGCTCTCAGCCCAGACACAGGCAAGGGCCGGCGCCGAGCATCGCGCTGATACACTCACAGACGCACTGGATAAGGCCCGCAAACAAGCGGAACTCGAATCGCGGTCAAGAGCACAGATAGAAGACAAGGTCGAGGAGTACGCCCAGACGCTCGACCGGATTCAGGCCAGGGTTGACGAATTTGCAAAAACAAAGACGCAGCTTGAGGACCAGCTCAAATCGGCGATTGAGGCAGGTGCAAAAGCGCAGGAGGATGCGCAGAAACTGGCTAAGGAAAAAGTAAAAGTCGAGGCAGCGGCGGCGCAGGCAAACGCATCCGCGATGGCACAGGAAAAGGCAATACTCCAGGCCGATGCCCGGCTCAAGGCCGAACAGAAATCACGGGCCGAGCAGGATGAGAAGATAAAAGCGATTGACCGGGCACTTACTGAGGTGCAGGGGCAAATGAAGGTCGAGGCCGAGACAAGGGCGGCGGTTGAAAAGCAACTGCGTGACCAGGTCGAGGCAAAGAAAAAGGCCGAGCAGGAGGCCGAACAGTATTCTCGCCGGCTTGCCGAATTAAAAAATCAACTGGATGCACAGGACCGGCTCGCAGCAGAATCGCAGGAAAAACAGACCGCAGAGTTGAAATCAGCCGTAGAAGAGCGACAAAAGACAAAGGCCGAAATTGAAGAAAAGATAAGAACCTACGAACAGGCGATTGGAGCAATCGAGCAAAAACGGCAGGCCGAGGCCCAGGCGAGAGCAAAACTTGAACAGCAACTGAAAGAGCAGGCGCAGAAAACGGCTCGACTGGAAGAGCAGCTTGCCGCACAAACGCAGGTCAAATCGCAGACCGACCTGACAGCCCGTCAATATGCCGAAGCGATTGTCGATGTCACCGAGCAGCTCCAGATACAAAAACAGGCAACTGCCGATGCCGAACAAAAGGTGAATCAATACGTTGAAGAGCTGGCTTTGGCCGAGAAAAAATTGCAGCAGCTTGCTCATACCCAGGCCGATATGAAGACAAAACTTCAATCGCTGCTCGATGAAAAGGTCCAGGCACAGGAGAACGCCCGCTTATATGCAGAGCAGGCGGCTGATTTGCAGAATCGGCTTGACCACCAGACAAAGGCAGCAGCAGGTCTTGAACAGCGGCTTACCGAGGAGGTCGAGGCACGCCTAAGGGCCGAAGAAAATGTGCAAATCGAAGCCGAAAAGCGGGCCGAAGCCGAGGATGAATTGAAACAGCAAATGGCGGGAGCCGAAGCAATGATTGTACCGCAACAGGATTCTCTTACACAGACCGAAGAGAACATCGAGCTGCCCCCCATAGAGATTCGTGAAATTCCGACCAGGAAACCCGTCTGCGATTGCTGCGGCAGGGACAACCTGCCCGCCGGTTCGCTGTCAAAGATTGATTCGGGCCACTGGTTTTGTGCCGACTGCCTGGCCGCTTTGAGAAGATAATCTCGTCCGGTCACAGCGGCGTACAATCGTCACAGGTTTCATCGAACAAGCCAATCCGTGCAATATAAGAACGACTAATGTCTTCGACCCGCAATTTTAATTTTGCCGCATCGCTACAGCGGGTATAATTAATGTTTTCTCCCGGCATCGTTGTTTGTAGCAGTTGAACCGGAGTGTCCGAAGCGATGTATGAAATCGTTGATAAGCAGGAACTTGGGCCAAACGTCACAAAATACGAAATCAAGGCCCCGCGAATAGCCGCTGCCCGTCACTGCGGCCAGTTCGTGATTGTCCGCGCGTTAGGCCATTCCGAACGCATCCCCCTGACCATAGCCGATGTCGATAAGAAGACAGGCACCATAACCCTCATCGTTCAGACCGTCGGCAAAAGCACCCTCGAAATGAGCACGCTTCAGAAAGGGCAGTGCTTCGCTGACATTGCCGGCCCGCTCGGCCATCCCAGCCAAATCGTAAAATACGGTACCGTTGTCGTTATCGGCGGAGGATTGGGTACGGCAGTCGTATATCCCCAGGCGGTGGCGCTGAGAAGTATCGGCAACAAAATCATCAGCATAATCGGCGCACGAACAAAGGAGCTTATTATCCTCGAACAGCTCCTTGGCTCCGTCAGCGACCGGCTCATTATCACAACCGATGACGGCTCGGCAGGCATTAAAGGCCTGGTTACAGACGTCCTTCGCGGCCTTATCGCCGAACAAGGCACAACCGTTAATGCGGTCTATTGCGCAGGCCCAGTCATTATGATGAAGGCAGTCGTGCAGGTTACTAAACCGCTTGCCATCCCCACTATCGTGAGTTTAAATCCCATTATGGTCGATGGCACGGGTATGTGCGGCGGCTGCAGAGTCACCGTTGATGGCCAAAGAAAATTCGCCTGCGTCGATGGTCCCGAATTCGACGGCTCCAAAGTCGATTTCGACCAGCTTATGGACCGCCTCAGTACGTATAAAGGATATGAACAGCAGTCGCTGAAAAAATTCAAAGACCATCAGTGCAAACTATTCGGATAGACAAAAGAGCAATTTGCGATGAGTAACATTCAAAAACCAGTACCCAAACCGCAGAAACCAACCGCCAAAGAGCGAATGTCTATCCCCCGGCAGAAAATGCCCCAGCGCGAAGGCGCGGTACGCAGCAGGGATTTCAAGGAAGTAAACCTCGGTCTTACCGAGGAAATTGCCCTTCGCGAGGCGCAGCGATGCCTCCAGTGCAAAAATCCCAAGTGTGTCGAGGGCTGCCCCGTTGGAATCGACATACCCGGCTTTATCAAACTCGTCGCAGAAGGCGACTATCTCGGCGCCGCTGCCCTAATCCGAAAGGACAATAATCTTCCCGCCGTGACGGGCAGGGTATGTCCCCAGGAGATTCAGTGCGAGGTCAAATGCGTACGCTGCAAAAGCGACGCCCCGGTCGCCATCGGCTGGCTCGAACGTTTCGTCGCCGACTACGAAATGAAACATCGCACCGACAAATCCAAAGCCGCCGCGACCAGGACAGGAAGCACAGTCGAAGGGAAAGTTGCCTGCATCGGCTCAGGCCCCGCAGGCGTCACTTGCGCGGGCGAGCTGGCAAAACTCGGTTATGATGTCACCATATTTGAGGCCTTCCATAAGCCCGGCGGCGTACTGGTATATGGCATCCCCGAATTTCGTATGCCGAACAGCGTCGTTGAAGCGGAAATCGAAAACCTCAAAGCACTCGGCGTCAAAATCGAAACCAACGTCATCGTCGGCAGGACAATAACCATTCCGCAGCTTGTGAATGAGGAACACTTCAACGCGGTCTTTATCGCGGTGGGGGCGGGACTACCCGACTTTATGAATATCCCCGGCGAAAACCTAAAGGGCGTTTATTCCGCCAACGAATACCTGACACGCTCCAATCTTATGGAGGCATATAATGCCGAATCCGATACGCCGATTATCCGCGGCAAGCAGGTCTGCGTTATCGGGGGCGGCAATACCGCGATGGACGCCGTCCGCACCAGTAAACGCCTCGGCGCCGATGAAAGCACCATTGTCTATCGCCGCAGCCGGCAGGAAATGCCCGCGCGTATCGAGGAAGTCCACCACGCCGAAGAAGAGGGCATAAAATTCGAGATGCTCACCGCGCCAGTTGAGGTGCTCGGCAGTAAAGACGGCTGGGTCGCCGGGCTAAAATGCCTGCGAATGAAATTGGGTGAGCCGGATTCATCGGGCAGACGAAGACCACTGCCCATCGCCGGCTCAGAATTTGTCATCCCCTGCGACCTTGTCGTTGTCGCAATCGGCACAGGCGCAAATCCGCTGCTCACCAAAACAACGCCGGGCCTCAAACTCAACAAATGGGGCTATATCGAGGTCGATGACAACCTTATGACGAGTGTCCCAGGCGTCTTCGCAGGCGGCGACATCGTCCGCGGCTCTGCAACCGTCATCCTTGCTATGGGCGACGGCAAATCCGCCGCCGCAAACATCCACAAATACCTGTCCGGCGTAGCTTTAGCGAAGTCGGAAGCGCAAGCGAAGACAGACCTCTCCGCCAAACCCGAATCGTAACACTCTTATTGGTTAGCCCCCCAGGTTTACCCGCCGTAGCTTGTTCGCCTGTGGCGAGGTGTGGTTTACCCGCCGAAGGCGGGCCTGTCTGGGGATTGTCTCGTCCCCAAATAATTTTCCATAAATTTTTCTTGCTTTTTGCCTCTGAATATGCTATGTTTGTCCCCGCTTCTTGAGGATAGAACAATCTTTTTGCGGTTAATGAACCCGGACATCGGCATTTTTAAGGATTATTGAAACGGCCGAATGCACACATTTATTTTCTGGAGGAGAATGTTATGAGAAGCGATAAGAGGAATTTAATCTGTTTGGCGGTTTTAACGGTGGTTCTTGTCTGTCTTGCCGTACAGGCTGCTATCTCCGCAACATCTATGGCAGGTGATTATGCCCTGCAATTTGATGGTGTAGATGATTATATTACGGTAGCTGATGACCCATCCTTAAGATTTCAAGACACTGTCTCCATAGAATTTTGGGCTAAAAGACAACGGTTTCGAATTGATATAGTTCTTGAAAAAGGTGGCGATTGGACCCAAGGACAAACAAATTATGGGGTGGGCCTACATGAAATCAACAATAAGATGTGTTATTTCTTCTATAATGGAGGATGGAGAGGAATAACGGGTGTATCGGATTTCGACTGGCATCATTATGCCATTATTGCTCAGGACGGAGATGTAAATCCAGTCATATACATTGATGGCAATTCAAAGCCAATTGAGTTTTCAGGTGGTACAGGTAATATTGACTTAAATCCTTCTTTGGCTGCTCTTCATATAGGAGCCCAAGTTTGTAATTTCTCATATTATAGTGCAAACATAATCGAAGAAGTTAGCATTTGGAGCTATGCACGTACAGAGGCAGAAATTAAGGCAACTATGTACGTACCACTCACAGGCACTGAGCCGGGCCTAGTCGGTTACTGGCAATTTAATGAAGGTACTGGACAAGTAGTCCATGATTCTTCCGGCAATGGAAACGATGGACAACTTGGTTCAACTGCCCAGCCGGATAATGACGATCCATCGTGGGTTTTGTCTACTTTAGGAGAGCCTGTAGTAAATGCCGGTCACGACCAGACAATAACTTTGCCTGCTATTGCAAACCTTGATGGTACAGTAACCGATGACGGTCTTCCGAATCCGCCAGGTGCGGTGACGACTCAGTGGACGGTGCAAAGTGGGCCGGGCACTGTAACATTTGGCAATACTAACGATGTCGATACAACAGCGAGCTTCTCATTGCCTGGCACTTATGTTTTAAGGCTGACGGCTAATGATGGCGAATTTTCAAGTTATGATGAGATTGCTGTAATGGCAGATGTCCTGAATGTTCCAAGCGATGGAACGCACGTGCAATCCCAGCCCCTTCTTGCCGATGTCCAATATGTCATTGAGGCCTCTGGCACCTTTTACTTCAATGGCCCTCCTCCTTCTGCTTGGATTACGGACGCGGCTTGGGGTACCTGGCCGAGCCCCGCTGTGTGGTTGGAGTTCGGTCCCCTCTGGATCGATAACCAAATTGTCGACTGGTTAGGAACGTCGGACGGAGAACATTTCTATCAGCACACCTTCAGTCCCACCCATGTATATCGGTACTACATGCTGGGAACTGGCCAGCCCGTCGATTTCTTCATCTACGACTGGCCCTATAGCGACAACTATGGAAGCCTCCAGGTCACTCTCACGCCAATTCCCAAACTGAATGAGGTCTCATCTACCGAAACGACGTTGGTGGAAACAGTTCATACTGAACGATGGATCCTCGAAGACGGTAATGTCGTCGGCGACTTAAACGGCACCTTCGACTTTAATAGTTTCGATATTGTAGCTATAAAAACCGGCCCGTGGGCGGGCAAGGGATTCTCGAAGGCACAATGCCAGGCAACCCTCGAAGGTGCTACTTATCAAGGTGAATGGAGGGGGATTGCGCTGCCGGATGTCAATGTCGGCAAGATAAATCTGAAAGGGTCGATAACCGGCGAAATTTTAGCAACGGTCGAAGGAATGCTAACAGAATCAGTGCCGGGAAGCAGGGTTTATGACCAGTATCAAGCAACATGGAAGATTGACCGACTGGGTAATGTTACTACTTCCGTAACTGTTAACGCAACCGGTAAACTTACAAACCTCAATATTAACGAATATCCATCAACGGGACTTTATGTTCTTCAAACAGCTATGGATGGCAACCTCGCCGGCGACTACAGCGGCCCATTAAGCACCGTCATAAACCACGTCAGAGTCGCGGACGGCAATAATCCTTACGATGGCAACGGCTTTTCGATAATCTCTTATGTCTCTCAAACCGGCTCAGGACAGGGTTATACCTGTGACCAGCTTCTTGCTTCCGGCGTTGTTACAATGAAAGGTCTCTTTACCGACCCGCTCTACGGCGTCCTTTCCGCCTCTCTTAATGAAAAAACTACTCCACGAGCATTATATCTGTCTCTGCAAAGAATCGACCTCGGATTACCTCCTATGGCCAATCTTGAAGTTAAAATTTGGGGCCCTGGCAATGTCAGCCCTGGACAAACCATCAATTACATTGCTGAATACCGTAATGATGGATTAAAAGTTGCTGAAAACTCATTGGTAATTATTCGGCTTCCTGCTGAAGTAAATTATATTTCAAGCACAAATGGAGGAATTCATAAATGGGAAACGCATGAAGTAATCTGGAAGCTCGGTAAAGTTTCCCCTAAAACCATAAGTAATTTAGCTGCTACCGTCCGTGTAAATTGGGGTTTGCCATCGGGGACCCAGTTGAAAGTTTCAGCAATAATTGGAACAAGCAGCGATGAGGTAGATGTATTTCTAAACCCGGAACTAGCGATCTACAATTTCGAAGAATATCTTACTTATAAAAGGATTACTACCACGTCTGTTAACTCTTTAACACAAGAAGAATTAGAATATGAACTGTCAGATATAAATTTCGTGAATCTTTATGCTTACTCAATAGAGAGGGGCTATGTTGACATTAATACTCCATATAATATATTATATAATCACGATTCATCTATGACTATTATACCGATGGCTTCAGATACCAAACGAGAAATGGAATTTGTCATAAAGTCTCCTCATAATGCCAATTTGTCATACATAATGAATATCAGCGAGAATACAATATCGTTTTTCAATGAAACAGATGGTTTCCTGTATGATAATAATACCGGCGAAATATCCCTCTGGGGTGAACGCCATAGTTGTAATTGGGCAGAATGTGTGAATCATTGCATAGGAGAAAAACTCGGTGAATACTTAGGTTCCGAAGCATTAAACCATTTAACAAAAGATATGTTATTTTATTTTTGGGCTTCCTATGATTGCGCATCTATGTTTACTAGGCCACTGGAAGAGAGGTATAAGTACTTTGAGGCTTGTGTGAAGGACATACCTGGAGTTGGTGAACTTGCAGAATTGACTGAATGTATGGCAGAATGTGCAGGGGATGTCCACTCACATGGATGTAGGGAGGATAATTACTGTTATAAATGTCGGTCTCAATTTTGGACTGGTATTAATGGTTTTGGGAAACAAGTATGCAAAGATTGTTTGTGGGCGGATGTTCCTTTCGAGGGAAGGGAATGCCCAAAAGGTACACATTGTAATCAAGTGGACGGATGTCGTGTCAAATGTGTGCCTGATGGTGACAATTCAGGTTCAACAGAAAGCCAAGTATCAGTAGCCCGAGACCCAAGTGTCAAGTATGGGCCGGAGGGAAATGTTGTCGCTAGTCAGAAACTCAACTATAGAGTTGAATATGAAAATGAAGGAGAAGGAATTGCTTTTGGTGTTTATTTCACTGATACGCTTGACGAAGATTTAAATGATGCGACTTTGGGGATTGGGCCGATTATTGATGTCAACACCGGCCTGGAGATTGCCCCGCCGGGGATATATAATCCTGCGACGCGGACGATAACCTGGTTTGCCGGTGAGGTCGGCCCCGGCCAGGGCGGATATTCGGATGTAAATATCTGCGTCAGAAGCGATGCCAACGACGGAACTGAAATTATCAACTATGCAACTATTTATTTCCCCAGTGTTCCAGAAGAGACGAGAACCAATGGTATCGTTTCTGTTGTTTCACTTAACCAGTCACCAGTTGCGGAAGCGGGAGACAATCGGATTGCATTTGTAGGAGCAAACTGTATTGCCGAAGTTACTTTAGACGGCTCAGGTTCGATCGACCCTGATGGCGATGACCTGACTTACACTTGGCTTTCGGATGGTCAGGTAATTGCTACGGGCGTCAGTCCTACGGTTGAATTGTCGCTCGGGCAACATACCATTGTGCTGGTTGTCAACGATGGCAAGGAAGAATCCGAACCGGACGAAGTAATGATTACGGTGCAGGATATAATACCCCCTGAGTTTGTTCTGTCAGTTACACCTAATGTTCTGTGGCCTCCGAATCATAAAATGGTGCAGGTCACACCGAATTGGACCGTCACGGACAATTGTGATAAATCACCTGCTATATCGCTCGTCAAAATCGCGATGAATGAGGGAGATGTCACAAATACCTTCGACCCCATCTATGACGTCAATGTTGCAGATGGCAAAACGGCTGGTGACGTTCAGATAGGACCCGATGGGTCGATTTGCCTTAGAGCCGAACGTGCTGGGAGCGGTCCTGGCAGAGTATACACCATTACATACGAAGCTACCGACGATTCCGGAAACACTACCACAAGAAGCGCGACCGTCACCGTCCCCCACGACGAAGGATAATGACGGATGGCCAACTGGCGAGATGGCATGCTTGGGACACTATGAGGTAATGCTGTTTGGTGCAGAGTTTGGGTCGAGCGATAGAATCGTTATATATGATTTGGTGTAGGGATTTCAGGGGGCTCGGAAGTGTCGAGAATCTTTCGCCCATTTTGGAATAGGTCCTTCGTCTGGCCGTCATCCTCTACCCCCCAGTCCCATGTACGTGTTTAGCCAATTTGTTTTTTGTGCAGGATATCCGACAATAGAGACAGCGATGACTTGTCCGCCGTGGTTTATCAGTTGATAAAGGGAAACGAGCTCAATGCGGGCGGTGATACAAAGAGTGTTGAAGGCAGATGTGAAGATTGACGGCAATGAAGTCGGCAAAATCGACAGGGGGCTGCTTATCTATTTGAGCGTCGGCAAAGGCGATACGGAAAAAGACGCCGAATTTATGGCGGAAAAAATCGTGAGTATGCGTATTTTCGCCGACGATGCGGGCAAGATGAATCGCAGTATTCAAGAGGTCGGCGGGGGGGTTCTGTTAGTGAGCAATTTCACGCTTCACGGCGACTGCCGAAAGGGGCGTCGGCCAGGTTTTGATGCGGCTGCGGAGCCGATAGCGGCGGAGCAACTCTACGAGAAGGCCGGGGATTTGATGGCTCAGCAGGGCATAACAGTGGCTAAAGGCGTGTTCGGCGCAGATATGCAGGTATCGAGCGTAAATGACGGGCCTGTAACGTTCCTGCTGGGAAGCTCCCGCCTTTTTTAGCGTGAGGTTTGTTTGGAGAGGATGCCGCCAGGCAGGCGTCTTATTATCGGGTTTATGGGGGCGGCGGTTCAGGCCGATGCGTTTTTAAGCCCGGTGGGGCAGATAATAATGGCCGGCAGCCGGTTTGTTGGAAAGTCCGGGTCGGAATTTGTCGAAAGAAAATAAATGCCAGCCGGGCGGATTTTCCTTGAGGGGGCAAGACATAACGCTACAATTGTCCGCCTGCGTTGCGTGTTATGGCAGGACAACTGCGGGATTGTGTCGATTTGCGTTGAACAGGTTTAATAAATGAAGAAGCGAAAAACCAGTAAGGCAGGATTGACCTCTGCGGAGATTGAAAAGTTCCGCGAGCTGCTGCTCCAGAAACGAAGCGAAATACTCGGCAACGTCACCACTATGGAAGACGAGACCTTCAAGAAGGAGCGAAGCGACCTATCGAGTATGCCGTTTCACATGGCCGATATGGGTTCGGACAACTTTGAGCAGGAATTTACGCTGGGCCTGATGGACAGCGAACGAAAAATCCTGGCCGAGATTGACGGCGCCCTGCATCGAATCGAGGATGGGACTTTTGGGATATGCGAAGGCAAGGATGAGCGAATACCGAAGGCGCGGCTGACGGCTATCCCGTGGGCGAGATACTGCGTAGCGTGCGCGGAACTCGTTGAGAAGGGTATGCTGGGCGGCGAAGAAACGTCTCGGCTGCCTGCCGATATAGCCGACCTCGACGGCGAAGAGGACGGGCCGGAAGAAGAACCCGAACAGCCCGAGTAACGGCCCATCACCAAATAATCCCATCCTGAATCCGCCTAAAATCCGCAGGTCGCAAACTTCAATATTAAAAGACCTAACAAAAAGAAGTTTAGCCACAGTCCCGGCGCGCCGGGATTAGCCAGCCGACAAAGGCGGGATTGATGATTTTAATGCGGAATCGCGGCGTTGGAGGTAATGCCTCCTGATGTCGAAGTGAAACGGAAATCCAGAACTGGCGGGGTATCGGGCTTCCTTTTTCCTTGGTATGGTGTCCTCAGATTAGCAGTCCAAATCAAGCCAATCCACAGCTCAGTCATGGTTCAAATCGACTGCCAATACAAATCAAATTCCTTCCAGCCAATGCTCAGCCATTTCAGCAAGGTCGGTCAAGCCTATATTGCTATTTTGGTCAAAGTCCATGGCATCGCACCAATCAGGTTCGGCGCAGTCGCTACGCAGCCAGTGATTTGCAAACCTTGCAAGAAAGTAAAAATCAATCGGGCGCAGGGTTGTCTGGGCGTCGTAGGTTGCCGGTGGCGGTTCGATATTTCCCAAGTAATCGCGCGCAACAGTATAAAATCGATAAGTATAGCCGGGCGCTCCGACAAAGACAGCGGATGTCTCGCACGTATTCAGAATCCAAGGCACGTTGGGTTCGTCATTCGTAGCAACATATATATCATAACCGGCAATGCCGCATCCTTGACCATCATCGCCTGACCAGCAAACCTCAAAACGGGTCGGAGTGGTGAGAGCCGGTAAAGGAGACATGGCACTTACAGGCGGCAAACCATCGACGCTGTTCGACCAGAAATTCACATCGAGAGGCGTTTCCGTATCAAAGAAAATCGTTGCTTTGTTGGTAATATGAGCATCAAGGAGGCCCTCTTGCGGATAAATGGTAAAGCTCACATGCCCTTCGCCACAATGGTTGGCATCGTTAGGCGGCAGGAACCCTGCCATCGGATCCTCCGGCAACTCTCCCGTGTTAGGATCAATCGTGCGAAAAGTCCAATTCAGGCGGCCATTGTATGGATTAAACTGGACGTTAATATCAACGACATAATTGCTGTCTGCCAGCGGGACGGTAACTTGGCCTGATACTTTCCCTGCAAGCGAGGCTATCACCTGGTCGCCGAAAACAATTTCGCCCAATTGGATGGTGGTCCAGTCAAGAGCGGGGTTGAGGCAATCGAGAATGCGGACTTCCTGTGCAGAAGCGGTGGCGTTTGGCTCATTTTCGAAGAAGACGGTGTATTCAAGGGGCTGATTCGGCTCCACGAAATGCCTGCGAAGTTCGTCCGGCATGCCACAGGGGTCATAACCGATGGTGCCGCGTTTTTCACTCGGGTCGATGGGACGTATGACAAGGCAACTCGCCGTTTGTACAATATTCAAAGGCATGGGAATTATTGTATCCTTACAGGTATAGTAAGCTGAATCGGCTTGTACTTGTCCATCGCAGCCAATGATCCCATCATACGAGCCAGCACCGGAGTTGGGCACTGACTCGGCCAGAGTACCCTTGAGCCAGGCGTTGCCGCAGTCGCCGGACGTTCCGGGCGGTGGGATTGGGATCTGGTTGGTAAAACAATGCAGAGCTCCTCCATGGTCAAAAGATTTCAAATGAAGTTGTCTGTTAGCGATTCTACGAGGAAAGGGCCAACAGGGGCCGTTATCAAAGATGCTGTCAGTGATAACTGCCACGCTATCGTCGAAATTTGAGAAATCGGTATCTGCGCCACCCCAGGAATTGGCAGGGTCCAATATAATACCGCGACCTTTCTTATCTTTACCGGAAATAACGTTATTAACATTATTGCCATGGCTATGTCCGATGAAGGTAACGTCACCCCAATCAGTGCCCAACAACTGGTCTATTTTCTTACGCGCTGTTTCCCCTGCTGCTTTAATATTCTTAGCAGCATTCTGGGGAAGGACTGTATCGGCGCCCTTTTCCCAATCCACAACCAGAACATTGCAGGACGGACAATGGTCTTTGATTCTAAACGCTAAATCCCGCATCTTGCCCATAACAGGGTTCCAGCCGTGTGTAATGATATAATTACACGTGCGTGATGGATCAAAGTCCTCGGTGGCCTCTACCCAGACATCGGTATTGGGATCAAAACCGCCGTATGTGCCTGCAACCGACGAAGAGCGATAGTCCATGGATGAGGACTTGAAGTATCCCATCTCATATAGCTGCTCACCAACCGGTTGGTCGTAGAACCATAGAGCAAAGGTAATTGCGCTGATAAAATCAGCGGAAATTTCGATATCGACATCGGGGATTTCGTCCAGCACGGGGGCCAAGTTGTCCATGACCTGCTGCCATGTGGAACCCATATTACTGGTCAAGCGGGTCCATTCAGGTATCCACTCCTCATCCGTCATATCCGTAGGTCGAACGATTGATTCGAGCGCATCCCAGGGAAACGCGTTGCTATCTGGCACGTAAGTAGTCAGGTTGAACTGTACAGAATTATCATCGGGGGCGACGAAGGTTATGGGGATGCTCGACCTGTAGCCAGGAAGCAGCACAGTTCGGGATCCAACCGGTCCGATGCCAAGCAAAGGCAGCCCGATGCTGCTTTGCCGCCCATTACGACCGATCTGCATAGACACACCTCGGGAGTTTGAGATGTGAAAGATGGGTATGGGCATCGAGACATCTCCATTATTCCCATATTCGATGTATGCTGTGTAAGAGCGTCCGGGTCTGACCTGAGGCGGAACGTTAATTCTTGTCCACAGATGAGGCGAACCTCCATCAACAACTTCAAAACCTTCAGCCAGTTGAGTGGATTGTCCGCCGGGGTTGGTGACAATAACATTATATTTTCCGGGCATTGCTCCATTCAAATCAAATTTGGCATCAAGACGCCACGAACTCATAAAGTTGGTTTCCATTGGAACAAGTTCTGTTTCCGCTCTGGTAAGCCTGACGGTTGCGCCGTCTTTAACTCCCGAACAGATAACCCGAAGCACAGCCGGCCCGGTATTTCCTACGTGAACGGGATCCACTTTTCTTATTTTGAACGTCAGAAACGATTGCCCTCCTTTCAGGGCAAGACTATGATGTGTGCCTGCGGCAACGGATATGAAATTATTCCCATCAGGAGGCGTCGTGTCCCCCCAGCCGACGATACTGCCGTCGGACTTAATCGCCAGACTATGTTGATAGCCTGCGGCAATGGCGACAAAATCATTCCCTGCTGGCGGTGTCGCCACACCAGAGTAATTCCTCCCCCAGCCCACGATACTGCCATCCGACTTCAGCGCAAGACTATGCCAGTCGCCTGCGGCAATGGCGATGAAATTGTTACCCGCTGGAGGTGTTGCCTGACCATAGTTGTTGGCCCCCCAGCCGACGATACTGCCGTCGGACTTAAGGGCAAGACTATGAGAACTGCCTGCGGCAATGGCTATGAAATCATTCCCTTCCGGAGTCGTCGTGTCCAACCAGCCGACGATACTGCCGTCGGATTTAATCGCAAGATTATGATCCCCGCCTGCGGCAACGGCTATGAAATCATTCCCTGCCGGCGGTGACGGCCCAATACCCCAGCCGACGATACTGCCGTCGGACTTAAGCGCAAGACTATGTCCCCCGTCTGCGGCAATGTATATGAAATCATTGCCCGCCGGAGGTGTTGCCTGACCATAGTTATTGGCCCCCCAGCCGACGATACTGCCGTCGGACTTAAGGGCAAGACCATGTTCATAGCCTGCGGCAACGGCTATGAAATTATTCCCTGCCGGCGGTGTCGCCTGACCAGCCCCATTGGCCCCCCAGCCGACGATCTCACTGGCACAGGCCAAGGGCGTGAATAAAAAGGCGATTGCCGACAGAATCAGAACTATTAAGGCCTGCCTTTTCATTTTACTTTTCTCCTGAGACGACTTGGGTTTTCCTCTTTTTCACCCATTGGCTGATTTTCCGTTAGATTGCCGGTTTATTATGACCAACTTTCAGCCAAAATGCAAGCAAATAATCAGGTACCGGAATTAATCCTCACAGAAACAACAGAAAGGGCTTCGGCCTACGGCCTCGCAATGACAGGGGTGCGGGTGCGATTCACGTTTATAGGTAAAAAATGGATTCCTAGTGGCACGGCCATCTTGGCCGTGTTTTCACGGGCTGGAAGCCCGTGCCACGTCGTGTGAAGGCAATCTACCTACAAAGACGAATCGCACCCCTGCTGAACTGTTTTTCGCAGAAAGGATTTATCTCTCCCGGCATTATTGGTATAATTGCAGGTTTGGATTGTAACCAGAATTTCAGTAATAGCAGTTGTGACGGCGTTAATATGGCGTTGGAGGCGGAAAAGGCGATTAGAATCAGAGGGGCGGCGGAGCACAACCTCAAGAATATAGACCTCGATATCCCCCGCGATAAGCTGGTGGTGATTACGGGGATAAGCGGCTCTGGGAAAAGCTCACTTGCCTTCGATACCATATACGCCGAAGGCAGACGCAAATACGTTGAGTCGCTCAGCTCGTACGCAAGACAGTTCTTAGAGCAAATGCAGAAGCCGGCGGTGGGGGAAATAACGGGTTTGCCGCCCACGATTGCGATTGAGCAGCGCAGCGCCAGCGCGAATCCCCGCTCGACTGTTGCCACGACAACGGAGATATACGACTATTTTCGGCTACTTTTCGCGCGAGTGGGTCAGCCGCACTGCTGGGTCTGCGGCAGAGAAATCGCCAGTCAGCACTCCACGCAGATAGTCGATTCGATACTCACACGGCCTGAGGGGACAAAGGTGCAGATTTGTGCGCCGCTTGTGCGGGGCAAGAAGGGCGAGCACAAGGATATTTTTGCCGCCGTACAGCGAGAGGGTTTTGTCCGTGTTCGCGTCGATGGCGAAATCTATGATGTTCGCAATGTCCCTGCGCTGGATAAGAACAAAAAGCACAGTATCGCCGCCGTTGTTGACCGGCTGATTATCAGGCCGGCCATTCGCGTCCGGCTGGCTGATTCGGTCGAAACGGCGCTCAAGCTGGGCGAAGGAGTGATGCTGGTACTGGTTCAGGAGCCGTCAAAAGACAATACCGACAACGACACCTGGAACGAGGTAATTTACAGTGAGAAGTACGCCTGCCCGGAGCATCCGGAATCCTGCCTTGATGAGCTGTCGCCGCGACTTTTCAGTTTTAACAGCCCCTACGGCGCGTGCAAGAGTTGCGACGGCCTGGGGACGATACTGGAGTTTGACCCCGATTTGATTGTCCAGGATAAGAGCAAGTCGCTGGAGAACGGCGCTATTGACGCGTGGCGCAAGGGCGGCAAGCGAATGAACATATTTTACAACCGGCTTACCCGGAGGTTCTGCCGGGATTTCGGCGTCGCTGCATCCATGCCCTTTGAGCAGTTGCCCGAGCAGATAAGAAGGATTCTGATTTTTGGAACCGGCGCCGAGGACGAGAATAAGTTCGGCGTGTGGTTTGAGGGCGTCATACCGAATCTTATGCGGCGATGGAAGGGCACCGACAGCGAATACGTCAAGGCGCGCCTACACAGTTACTTTGGCGAGCTGCCCTGCCGAGAATGCGGAGGCGCGCGTCTGCGGCGTGAGGCGCTTGCCGTGAAGGTGGGTGATAAAAATATACACGAGCTGTCGATGCTCAGCATTGAGCAGACGCAGAAATTTTTTGACGAGCTGCGGCTGGATAGCGAGAAGAGCCGGATTGCCGAGCAGGTGCTCAAGGAGATAAAGGCCCGGCTGGGATTTATGGTCGATGTCGGGCTTGGGTATCTGACGCTGGACAGGAAAAGCGGGACATTGGCCGGCGGCGAGGCGCAGAGGATTCGGCTTGCAACCCAGGTGGGCAGCGGGCTGGTCGGCGTCTGCTATGTGCTCGATGAGCCGACAATTGGACTGCATAAGCGCGACAACGACCGGCTTTTAGGGATACTGCGCCGGCTGACCGATATCGGCAACACCGTTATCGTTGTCGAGCACGATGAGGACGTCATCAAAAGCGCAGACCACATTATCGACATCGGCCCGGCAGCGGGTTCACACGGAGGCGAAGTTGTAGCTCAGGGCCGGCTCGAAGACATTATTAGTTGCAAGAACTCGCCCACAGGCGAGTATCTTTCCGGCAGGAAAAAAATACCGCTTCCCCCCAAAAGAAGAAAGTACAGCTTGAATAAGTGCCTCGAGGTCAAAGGGGCGGCAGAGAATAATCTGAAAAGTATCGATGTGAAGTTTCCGCTCGGAGTTTTTATCTGCGTAACGGGCGTTTCCGGCTCCGGCAAGAGCACGCTGGTCAATGAGGTGCTGTTAAAGGCCCTTCGTCGGCGGCTGTATAACTCGCGTGAGAAGCCGGGCAGGCACAAGAGCGTTCTGGGGACATCGCAGATTGATAAGGTCATAGAGATAGACCAGTCGCCGATTGGAAAGACGCCCCGCAGCAACCCGGCGACTTACACGGGTGTTTTTGACGAGATAAGGCGGCTCTTTGCCAGGACCCGCGAGGCGAAAATACGAGGGTACAAGGCGGGCAGGTTCAGCTTCAATATCAGGGGCGGCAGGTGTGAGCACTGCAAAGGGCAGGGGACAATGAAAATCGAAATGCACTTTCTGCCTGACGTCTATGTGAACTGCCAGCAGTGCAAAAGTACAAGATACAATCCTGAAACGCTGCAGGTGACGTACAAGGGCAAGAGCATAGCCGATGTTCTCGATATGAGAATAGATGAATCTCTTGCGTTCTTTGCGAATTTCCCGAACATCATTCGTCTGCTCAAGATGCTGAATGACGTGGGTCTTGGTTATATGCAATTGGGTCAGCCGTCAACGACCCTGTCGGGCGGCGAGGCGCAGCGGATTAAGCTTGCCACTGAGCTGGGCAAGGCGGCAACGGGGCATACGCTGTATCTGCTCGATGAGCCGACGACCGGGCTGCATTTTGCGGACATTCATAATTTACTGAACGTTCTGCAGCGGCTTTGCGATTTGGGTAATACCGTTGTGGTGATTGAGCATAACCTCGATGTTGTTAAAATGGCGGATTATATTATCGACCTTGGTCCTGAGGGCGGCGAGGCGGGAGGCAAAGTGGTTGTTGCGGGGTCGGCTGAGGAGGTCATAAGCAGCAAGGATAGTTATACAGCAAGATACCTGCGTAAAAAACTTGAGGGTGAGACCGGCATACACGGCAGAAAAACCAGAGTCGGTTCCTGACGCTGAAGGGAGCTATTTGTAATGATTGTGCAGGCAGTCAAATGGGCAGGCGGAGTCGATGGATTTCTGGAGCTTATCGACCAGCGTAAATTGCCGGGTGAGTTTACCACTCTGCAATGCAGGGACACAAAGCAGCTCGTCAATGCCATAAAGACGCTTGCAGTCCGCGGGGCACCCGCAATCGGCGTCGCAGCCGGTTACGGCCTGGTTCTTGCCCTACGCAAATCGAAGACCATTCGACACGCTTTATCAGAATTATATCGCGCCAGCGACCATCTTGCTTCAAGTCGCCCGACAGCGGTGAATCTCTTTTGGGCTTTGGAACGGGTCAAACGCTGCGCCGAGCAATTCGTCGCAGGCAATCCCCGTGCGGATGTCGAGCAGTTAAAGACGATTGTTCTTGCCGAGGCGGATGCGATTTGCCGCGAGGATGTCGATATGTGCAGGCGAATCGGCGAAAACGGCCAAAAGTTCATAAAGCGAGGCGCAGGGGTGCTAACGCACTGCAACGCAGGTGCCCTTGCTACGGCCGGACAGGGTACGGCTCTATCGGTGATGTTCGAGGCGCACAGAAGGGGGCGGAAGTTTAAGGTGTATGCCGATGAGACACGTCCATTATTACAGGGTGCGCGTCTGACCGCCTGGGAATTGAAGAAGGCAGGGATAGACGTAACCGTTATATGTGACAATATGGCGGCGTCCCTGATGAGTCAGGGCAAAATAGATATGGTCATAACCGGCGCCGACAGAATCGCTGCAAACGGCGACGCCGCAAACAAGGTCGGCACATTCGGCCTGAGCGTTCTTGCAAAGGCCCACCGGATACCGTTTTATATTGCAGCCCCTTCGAGCACGTTCGATTTGAAGACAAAGACCGGCAAAGATATTCCTATCGAGCAAAGGTCAGCCGACGAGATTCGCTTTTGTGGAGACAAAAAGATCGCGCCCGACGGGGTCGATATTTACAATCCCGCTTTCGATGTGACGCCAGCGAAGAATATAACCGCCATCATCACCGATAAAGGGGTAATAGAAAAACCGAACGCACACAAAATCACCAAGCATTTTGTGTAGATAGCGCCCCCCAGGCAGGCCTGGGGGCTAACCAGAACCATTGCATACCAACGGGGGCGGAGATACCATTTAGTTTTATGGGAAAAATGGTGGGGTATATGGTGACGTGGACAACATACGGAACGTGGCTGCAGGGCGATAAAAGAAAATACGTGCGGGATGGGGAAACACTACCGGCGGATAAAGAACTCGAAGAGGCAAACAAAAGACAGCAAAAGTCCGGTACTGTCCGATTAACGACCGAGCAGAAAAAAGTCGTCGAAGATGTGGTGCGCAAAGAGGCGCATCGAATCGGGCAGGAGATACTTGCGCTAGCGGTTTGCTCGAATCACGTTCATCTTGTGGTTGGTTCGGGCAACGAGTCAATAGAGAGTACTGTGTCCCGATATAAAAATGTGGCGACCAGTGCCCTTAAGAAAGCGGGATTAACAGAAAGAATATGGACGCGAGATTTTGACAAACGGTTCTGTTATAGCAGCGAAGAGTTAAAAGAAAAAATTGAATACGTCTACCGTCATAAAAACAATGTTTAGCCCGCAGGCCTGCCTGCGGGTGAGGGGGTAAGACCCCGAAGCGGGCTTCGGGGCAAAACGTTTAATCGACGGCGATGACTTCTTTGACCTGTGGGACTTTTTCTTTTAGCAGGCGTTCGATACCCATTTTGAGGGTCATTCGTGCGCCTGGGCAGCCGGAGCAGGCGCCCTGCAGGCGCACCTTTACGGTATTGTCTTTTTCGGTTGCGACAAGCTCAACGTCGCCGCCGTGACTTTGCAGATTGGGTCTGATGGCGTCTATGAGGTTTCTGACCTTGTCCTCGAAGGTCGTCTCCGCGTTATTTTGCCCGCAACCGCATTGCTCACACATAAAGAATCCCCAATTAGTATTTTGTTTGTTCCGCCCAAGGCGAACTGTACCATATTATACTACTTTGTATCCCACAGACCAGCTAATTCTTATACGATTCCCACTCGACTCTTGTTTGCCGCATCAATTCCAAACAACCTGGTAGTAAATGGTTTTGCAGTTATCGCCGTTGATGGTGAATTTGTCGTTTTCGATGGGAACGGTTTGGCTGGTTCGTCGGCCATCGTTGTCGAGGACATAAATGGTCGGCTTACCCGGCTTGTCGATAGTGATGTCGGCTTCGATTGACTCAACGAGGATAGGCGCTTGGCCCACGTCGAGCAGTTGAGTGTGGCCATCGTTGTATTTCATATCGGTATTCTTAGCCCGGCCGACGGCGTTTATCAAAATCGATTTACTGTCGTCGATTGACATATCCATCTCCATCGCAGTTATGAATATGACGGCAAAATCGGTTTTGGGCACAATCACAACGTTGCCGAGTTTAAGGGATTTGCCCGCCGCGAAGCCGACAACGGCCTTAGTGCCGGCGGTATTGACAGTGAAATACCCCTTGCCGTCAAAGTCCCATTTCAGTTGGCCGGTATTGGATGCAACGGTCTTGCCGATAACGCAATCCTTAATCTTAGGCGGCTGGGTCGGCTCGAACTTGTCGGTAAAATCAACAACAACCCTGCCCGCGGCAAGGGCCAGCGCCTCATCGGGCGTATCGCCCGCGAAAACCTTGTGGTCGCCCGACTGCTCGACCTTGTCGGTGAAACTAAGTTTGCCGTCCAGCAGCGAATCAATATGCACCTTCTTGGCGTAAGAGATGTCGCCCTGCTTTACATCGCCTCGATAGACCATTCGTGCCAGCGACGGGTACAGGCCGATTTGCGTGGGGACATCGATGTTGTAGATGTTCGGCGTGGCGATTCTGTCGGTGAAGTGTCCGCCTGAAGCGAATTCATAAGAGCCGTCCCAGCCGTTAAGGCCCATACCATAAACCGCGATGATGGGCGGCGCCTCGACAATCCATTCATTGGGCAGACAGCCAATCCACTCCGACAGCACAAAAGGCCTGCCGGCGACCTGCTGAAAGCCCGTGCTGAGCAACCCGGAACCGGGTTGACTGAGCATCGACTGATTGTTCACTTTGCCGGGCTTCATTGTATGTCCCGTTCCGCCTCCGAAGTAATTGTGCCTGTCAACGATTCCGACAAGCGCATCCGAGCTCAAATTATAGTAATGGCTGACTCCGGCGCCTGCCTGCCAGCAGCTCGCCACGATTGGGCCTTTATAGCCGGTATCGCGGATTGCCTTGACGAACCTGGCGTAGAACTTGTTTTGGGTCTCATATAGAAAGCGCGCCGTGTCTAACAGCCGCCTGCCAGTGCCTTTCGACTGCTGTTCCTTCTCAATGCCTTCGCCGAGATACCACGAATGTGCAATTGGGTAGATGTTGCGTTTGTCGAGGTGTTCGCCGGTCTGGAATTTCGGGTATGCGTTTAGCGCGTTTTGTCCCCAGGCCTTGGCCAGATTTTCGTGGGAGCCGTATTTGGCCTTTAACCAGTCACTGAACAATTCGCAGAACAATTTTTTGTACGTTGGGCACTGCATAGCCATCTGATGTGTTGTGGAAAAAAAGATATCGTCTTCGTTTTGCAACTCGACAAAGGCAAGAGCCGGGTCGTCGGCGTTTTTTTTGCCGGTGTAGGGATTTTTGTGATTGAGAAGATTCACCGTCAGTTGAATGTTCAGCGTCTGCAGGTCTTCTGCGAACATAACCAAGCCGATTGAGCTGCCTTTCAGATGCGCATCGCCCGCCTTTACGACCTCATCGTAGGCGAGCACCTTGTCGCGGTCGCCCGGGCGCAGGCGGTGCCCGTAGATATGACTCCAGCCGAAGTAAATCCCCTTGTCGCGCAGTTGCGAACAATAGTAGTCCAGCCGGTCCTGCCTTGCGGAGTCGGTTTTTGTCGAGTCATTGGCGTCGCCTATTCCTTCGTAACCGCCGTACCACGTGAATTTGTGCAGACGAATCAGGTTCACGCCGTACTTGGCGTAGCGTTTTGCGCGGAACTCGGCCTCCTGTTTTTCCGGGGCGCAACCCATATTGCCGTGGTTTGTCCCCCAGAATTTCGTTGCAGTGCCGTCCTCAAAAATGAAGTGGTCATTTTGGATTTGCACGAAGCCGTGTTTGCCCGCTGGTTTATCGAGCCAGCCGGACATATCTATTTCGCTTGGGCCCACATCGTCCTTCGGCTGCCAAGTCCACCAGCTCGGCTCGGCGTATGCCACGCCGGCAGCGAGAGTAACCAGAATTGCCGCTGTTTGAAGAAGGATTTTTCCCCATAAGGTTCTATGCCCATTCATTTTTACACCTCTCAACTGTGATTGTTCGGGTGAGTTTTTTCTGCCTGACGCAGGTGTGAGACAAATGATTTAATAAACTATCCGGCCAAAAAAGGCAAGTATTTCTCTGTCGTTGGCGACCTGTGGGGCATACCCGCTAATAGAACATTTAAATATTGTGCTTGCAGACCGCAGTACTTGCCATTATGATTCTGTCGGCAATGTGTTGCAATCTGCGGGCGGAGAGAGTCAATATCCCACACAACTGAGAGAAGGTATGATGTCGGCGGTGTCCCCCGAAAAGAAGTATGTGTATTTCTGTTCAAACAGGGGTTTCAAGGATGGAATCTGGCGGATTCCGTTCCCGGATGTAAAATAGGTTTCATCTGCCGAACTCGGTTACTGTCGCCCAACGGCTCTGTAGGAAGCAAGGCCGGTGAAAAAATTGCCCAGTCCGCAAGCCCGCGCGCCGTTTTTCTCCGCCGAGCCGAACACTCGCCCGGCAGCCGTTATTTGAGCAATAGCTGTACGTTGTCAGCGCAACTAACCAAAATCGCGGGAAATCCGTCTTGACGCGCATAGCCGGTGATTTTATGCTTGCGGTTTTGTATGATTATCTTTTTGGAGATACAGGCGTGGAAGAAGCAATAACAAAAGCCCGGGGACTTATCGAGGCGATAGAATACATCCGGAAGTTCCGGGGCAGAATTGTGGTGGTGAAACTCGGCGGCAGCGTTCTCGATGAGGAATGTCTGCAAAAGAAGCTGCTGACGGACGTGGCGTTTATGGCCACCGTCGGTATGAGGCCGATTATCGTTCACGGCGGCGGCAAGGCGATTACCCGCGCGATGAACGAGGCGGGATTAGAGCCAGTGTGGGTCCAGGGCAGGCGCTACACCGATGAGCGGACGCTGACGATAGTCGAACATACGCTGGTTCATAAGATAAATGAGCCGATGTGCGCGACACTTACGGGGCTTGGCTGCAAGGCAATGGGATTGCACACTTTGAGCAGTTGCGTTTTGTTTGCCGAACCGTTGCGATTAGACGGCGAAGACGGGCGAAAAATAGACCTGGGACTTGTCGGTCAGGTTGTCGAAGTCAACGGCCATTTGCTGAAAACCCTTTGCGCGGATGGCACGATACCGGTGATTGCATCTGTTGCGAAAGACCGGGTCGGCGGCAACCTGAACGTCAACGCCGACACCGCAGCGGGAAAAGTCGCGGCAGCGGTAGAGGCCGAAAAACTTGTCGTCGTAAGCGACACGCACGGCATCCGTCGTGATATAAATGACCCGGATAGCTGGGTATCGAGCTTAAATGAAAAACAAATTAAGGAAATGATTGATGCAGGGATTATCACCGATGCGATGTATCCTAAGGTCGAGGCGTGCCTGGTGGCTCTGCAGGGCGGTGCGAAAAAGGCACACATCATCGACGGACGGATTGAGCACTCGCTGCTGCTGGAGATTTACACCGATAAGGGCGTCGGAACGGAAATTGTAAAGTGATAACGCAAAAAAGAGTGAAACTATGATTGAAATTTTGAGCAGTTGCTGGACGCCGGGGCCGTTTGAGTTGATGATTATTTTTTCTCTGTTATTCATATTCCTCATCGGGCCTGTCGGGGCGGGAATCATTCTGTTGATTGTGTATCTTGTACGAAATAATAAAGAGAAAAAACGGCTTAAAATGGAAGTGAAAAAACTTACTGAAGAAGTAAATCAGTTAAAAGACAAAATGAAGTGATAAGAGGTGGGAATTAAACAATGACGACGCAGGAAACAATTGAACTTTACAAAAAGTACGTGATAGCCAATTACAAGCGATTGGAGCGGGTGATTGTCCGGGGCGAGGGCTGCTATCTTTATGACGCGGACGGCAACAAGATTCTGGATATGTTCCCCGGCTGGGCGGTCAGCGGAATCGGGCATTGTCACCCAAAAGTTGTCGAAGCCCTGAAAAAGCAGGCAGGCGAGCTACTGCATATCGACAACACGTTCTACTCCGAGCCGCAGGGTAAACTGGCACAGCTTTTGAGCGAGCGGGCGTTCGGCGGAAAATGCTTTTTCTGCAACAGCGGCGCGGAGGCAAACGAGGCGGCGTTGAAACTCGCGCGTCTTCATACCGCCAAAGAAAAATACAAGTACATCACGGCCGAAGGCAGTTTTCACGGCCGAACTTTTGCGACGGTAACAGCAACTGCCCAGCCCAAATACCACGAGGGTTTTCTGCCGCTGCTGCCGGGATTTATCTATATTCCGTTTAATGATGTAAATGCGCTTGAGGCGGCGTTTAGCGATGAGGTTTGCGCAGTTATGGTTGAGCCGATTCAGGGCGAGGGCGGCATCAACGTCGCTACAAAAGAATTTCTCTCGGCTATTCGGGACCTCTGCGATGCAAAAGGCGCACTAATGATTCTCGATGAGGTCCAGACGGGCCTTGGCAGGACCGGCAAATGGTTTGCATACCAGCATTTTGATATTGAGCCGGATATTATAACTATGGCAAAGGCCCTCGGCGGCGGCGTCGCCATCGGCGCTATGATGGCAAAGCCGGAAGTGGCGGCAACGCTTGTGCCGGGTAAGCACGCATCGACATTCGGCGGCAACTGCCTGGCCTGCGCGGCTGGTATCGCCGTGATTGAGGCAGTCGAAGAAGATAACCTCCTCGAGAACGCCGTGCGAATGGGTGCCTACGCAAAACAAAAACTGGAGCAATTGAAGAGCAAACACCCGATTATTGACCACGTGCGCGGCATCGGCCTGATGATTGGCATCCAGTTGAAAGCCCCGGGCGGCGAGATAGTAAATAAATGTCTCGAAAAGGGCTTGCGGATAAACTGCACCAATAATACGGTGCTGCGTTTTATGCCCGCGATGATTGTCACAAAAGAACAAATCGACCAAGCGGTCGGTATTCTGGATAGTGCTTTGAGCGAAAGTGGAAAATGAAACATTTTCTTTGCATAAATGAGTGCACACTGGAGCAGCTTGAAGAGCTGCTGGAGATGAGCATCGGCTTAAAGAAGCTGTATAAGAGCGGCGGGCGCGACTTCTGCCTGCCGGGCAAGGTGCTGGTGATGCTGTTCGAGAAGCCCAGCTTGCGGACGCGAATCAGCTTTCAGGTTGCGATGGCCGATTTGGGCGGTACGGCCATATTCATACGCCCTGAAGACATCGGCGGTATCGGCAAACGCGAGCCGATTAAGGATATGGCGCGGGTCTTGAGCCGATATGTTGACGGCATTATGGCGCGAACGTTCGAGCACAACACCGTTGTCGAGCTTGCCAAATACGCGACGGTGCCGGTGATAAATGCGCTGACCGACTGGTCGCATCCCTGCCAGGTAATGGCCGACGTGCTCACGATAAAAGAACATCTTGGCCGATTGGCGGGCGTCAAAATTGCATACGTCGGCGACGGCAACAACGTCGCTCGCTCGTTAGCCATTGCGGCTGCGAAATTCGGGATGAAAATGGTTGTTGTATCACCCAAGGGCTACGAGCTGGACTGGGGCACAATCGAAAATGCAAACAAGCAAAATCCCGGCAGTGTCGCCCAGACCAATAATCCTGCCGAGGCGGTAGCCGGCGCAGATGTGATATATACCGATACCTGGACAAGTATGGGCCAGGAGAATGAAAAGAAGAAGCGCATCAAGGCATTTAAGGATTTTCAGGTCAATTCCGAACTGCTCAAATCGGCTCCTGCCAATGCGAAGATTATGCACTGCCTGCCCGCCTATCGCGGCCTGGAAATTACCGATGAGGTCGTCGAATCGCCCAACTCGATTATCTTTGACCAGTCGGAAAACCGCCTCCACTTCCAGCGTGCACTGCTGAAAAAACTGATGAGTCCAAAATGACCAACCACCGAATAATAATCGGGGATTCTCGGTCAATGACGGAACTGGCCGATGAGTCGATACACCTCGTCGTTACGTCCCCGCCTTATTGGCAGTTGAAGGACTACGGCAACGGCAGCCAGATTGGCTTCGACCACAGTTACGAAGATTATATCAACAACCTGAATCTTGTCTGGAATGAGTGTAACAGGGTTTTACACAAGGGCTGTCGATTGTGCATCAATATCGGCGACCAGTTTGCCCGCTCGGTCTATTACGGAAGATATAAGGTCATCCCCATAAGGACCGAAATAATAAAATTCTGCGAGACCATCGGCTTCGACTATATGGGCGCAGTAATCTGGCAAAAAGTCACCACCTGTAACACCACAGGCGGGGCAACGATAATGGGTTCGTTTCCCTATCCGCGAAATGGCATATTGAAAATTGATTACGAGTTTATCCTGATTTTTAAAAAGCAGGGCAGTCCGCCTTCGGTCAGCGATGCGACAAAAGAGAAATCCAAAATGACCATTGAGGAGTGGAACGAATTTTTTGCCGGCCATTGGAATATCCCAGGTGAAAAACAGGATAAACACCTTGCAGTTTTTCCTGAAGAAATACCGAGACGACTAATCAAGATGTTCACCTTTGTCGGCGATACGGTTCTCGACCCGTTCTTAGGCAGCGGCACGACCTCGCTGGCCGCAAGAAAACTCGAACGGAATTCCATCGGTTACGAAGTAAATCCTGACTTTCTGCCGGTGATAAAAGAGAAATTAGGCATAGAGCACAAGAAGCTCTTCGAAGAGGCAAAGTTTGAAATGATCCGGCAGGAAAAACCGAAAACGGATTTTGCAGAAGCGATTAGCCGACTGCCTTATATTTTCAAAGACCCTGTGAAATTCGACAAAAAGATTGACCCGCGAAAACTCCAGTTCGGCTCAAAAATTACTATTGAAGATTATAAACGAAAGATACGTTGTATCGGAGCTCATACAGGTGGCAGATAAACACAAGCAGATACTTGTAGCCACGACCAATGCCGGCAAGCTGGCGGAGATACGGCAAATGCCGGCTGGCGACACGGATTCACACTACTTTTTATTAGACATAGATTAACACTGATTCACACTGTAAAATAGAAAAACAAAAACCGTGTTAATCTGTGTAAATCAGTGTCTGAACTTTGAGGATAGGGTGCGGGTAAGCTTATGAGAAAAGTGCTGGTAGCAACAAGCAATCCGGGGAAGTTGAGAGAGTTGCGCGAGATGCTGGGGGGAGACGTTGAATGGGTGGGATTGGCGGATTTTCCCGGTATCCTCGAGATTGAGGAGGATGGGCAGACGTTTGCGGAGAATGCACGCAAGAAGGCGCTCGGATATGCGAAAGCGACAGGACTGTGGACATTGGCGGATGATTCTGGATTAGTGGTGGATGCGCTGGGGGGTGAACCGGGGGTAAAAAGCGCACGTTTCGCGGATACGCACCGCCCCCTGCTAACTGCCTGCAGGGGCAGGCGAGACCGCAAAGAACGCAGAGATTTATTAGATAAAAAGAACATTGAGAAGCTGCTGGCGATGTTGAAAGATGTTCCAAAAGAGAAAAGGCAGGCCAGGTTTGTCTGCTGTCTGTGTCTGGCAAGGGCCGACAAGGTGCTTGCAGAAACACAAGGAACGGTTGAAGGTATTATCACTGAAAAGCCAATCGGCGAGAACGGATTTGGCTATGACCCGATTTTTTTTGTGCCGAAATTGAATACAACAGTTGCACAGTTGAGTAGAGACGAGAAAAACGCCATAAGTCATCGCGGCAACGCCATTAGCAAATTGAAGCTGCTGCTCGAGCAGCACTTGAAAAATGTCGAAACATAAAGTATAATATCGCTACCCACAGACGAGCAGTTTTTGGGCGGTAAGATATGAAAGTGTTTGGCGGGGAAATCAAGAGGTATGGGGCGGCCTTTACGCTAATAGAATTATTGGTGGTGATTTCCATCATTTCGCTGCTGATGGCGATAATAATACCGATAATAAACCGGGCGAGGGAGCAGGGCAAGCGAGCGGTGTGCCTGAGCAATCTCAATCAATTGTCGCTTGCGTGGATTATGTATGCGGACGACAATGAGGACAGGATTGTCTGCGGCGACACGGAGGAATATACATCCGAATACCAG